>JAEEGK010003006.1_pt1 | contig 42168 bp, 27 predicted proteins | sample 8958771 | NCBI WGS metagenome assembly JAEEGK01 (sample SAMN16246547, study PRJNA631951) | gut metagenome | biome: gut microbiome; feature: rumen; material: SC-attached | host: Bos | place: Iran: Karaj | collected 2018-10
GCCGTCTTCGCAGTAAAGGTATCACCTTCTTGTAGTTCGCCCTCATCCGTGTCGTCATCAATGTTAACGAAATTTCTCCAGCCTTCAAGGCTTTGGAATTTTTGCTTCTTTCCCTGGGGAACGTGTAATGTGGCATGCTGATAGATATAATTGTCGAATGCATCGCTTGGTATGCCACATTCTGATTCTGTATAAACATCGGCCAAAGCAGGACAATTAGAAAAGGCACCACTCTTAATATAGGCAGGCATCAAGATTCCATCGCCCATATTTGAAGGGATGGACACACTTGTTAATGCCGTACAATCAGCAAAAGCACCACTAGCGATGGATTGTGCCGTTATTGCAATGTTTCCTTGATAGTGGTATGGGTCTTCGGCAAGAGGAGCCACCTCAAGAAAGGCAAAGCTAGCACCATCACCAACGCCACCAACACCTTTAAACGGAACTTTTCTTCTCGAATCAATAGCACCACTATATTTTTTGTACCAATAGTTGTACGTGATGCCTTCCACTGTCTTTGTCTCTTTGATGAAATATGTCCACATAGCATGGGCTTCCATCAAAGAAAACAGCATAATCGTTAAGAGTAGCATTACTCTTTTCATTCTATTTATTCTCATAATTGTTTTAAGTTAAGTTTTTACTTTTCTTCATATCGTTCCTGATCAGCATATCAATCCTCAATGGGTACATTAACAAACTCCAATGGACGAACCATGTCAAGGTCGCTTGAAGAGACAATGATGGTCATCCAGATAGAGGTGGCTGATTGGCTAAAGTTATGGATTAACACACGTCCCTGCACTGGAGCATTTGGGCGGAAGGTACAAGTCCAGCCCTGGCCGTACATGCCAAAAGCCGTACCATCGATGGTAGCCAAGTAGTCACCATTGTATGGTATCTTGCACATATAGGTACGACCCGTGTTGTCACGAATGGCTGGTTCTGACTCACTGGTATAGAAAATGGCACTTATATTATGGTTGTAGCCCACATTGGTTAGCGTGTACTCAATTTCCAACTCGTCAACGGCAGCATGGGCCACTTTATTCAATTGGAAAACCAAGCCAGGGTAGTCAAACTCTACATACGAATCCTCATTGCTCCAATAACGATAAAAGATTCTGATACGCTCCTGTGTTACAACAAAAGACGTATTGTTCACTTGCTTTTTACCATACCAGAAGGAGATGTCTGCTTCACGATTGTCTAACGATATGTTTTCAGCCACATCAACCTTCAGTTTGATAGCACTGCCAGTTTTCTCCAGTCTGGCGGTACACCAATCCTGATCACTTATTACCGATAATTCGTTAAAATCAGCATTGCTCTCTATCGTTCGTTCCAAGCCACAAGCTTTATATGTGACGAATTCGTTATTCTCGCCATCCTTGAACAATACGTATGGCTCACCCTCTTTTTGACTCAAAAGAAATGATGCCGCTGTCTGTCCATCAACAGATTGAACAGAAATGGTAGCCTCTCGTGGTTTTAGCGTAGGATTGTCTTCTACTGATAATGATAGCAGATAGCCCTTATTAGATTCCGTCAATTTTGCAATGCACCATGATGCACTGCTGGTTGTAGTCAATTCACTATATGCATAGTTGCTTTTCACAAATGTTGACCAGCCTACCCAATTGGTGCCTTCAGCAACAACTGTCGTACCAGCCTCACCTAATCGTATATATGGATCTTCGTCTTTATTGCATGACACGAAAAGTACCAATGAAAATACCCCCGCTATTATTGCTCGTTGTCTATCTTTCATGTTTTTTATGCTTTGAGTTTTTTATTTCCTATTATAGTTGCCATTGAGACCAGTTATCACTTCGCTTGTGATATCAGAATTGACGTTTCCAAAGAGTACAATTGCTTTATTTAGAATAAAGTCATATCCTGCTCTTTTATTGTATTCTGCCAGATATCTATCAAGATTCTCTTGCAGTTCTTTCAAGAAAAACTCTTGCCTCTTTACTATTTTTTCAGAGAGTCGTTTTTCTGTCTCTTTACGACTGTCTCGTTTTTCTTCCAACTGAGCCACAGCGTCCTTGTATTGTTGCTCGTTTGAAAATTCATTGTTATTCAGCATTTGTTGTATGTTATAAGTACAGTTCTCTATTTCTCTGTCTTTTTCTTGTAGAATCTTTGCTGCATTTGCAGCCATGAGTTCTAAAGTGTCTCTCATAATCCGAGCAAATATGTAATCAGACTGTACTTTTTCCATGTCAACCACCGCAATGCGCAAACACTTGTTTTCACTCAACTGTGCCATCCCCTGCACTGTCACTCCGAAAATCGCAAGAGTTAACAATAAGTATCTTTTCATATCCATAATGTTGGAAAATGTTACTCTATTTCTTTTTCTCAATAATATTGTATACCGTACGTTCGTCCTCAATAGGTACATTAACGAACTCCAATGGGCGATTCATATCAAGATCGCTTGACGAGATAATGATAGTCATCCAGATAGAGGTAGCCGATTGACTGAAGTCGTGTATTAACACACGTCCCAGCACCGGAGCATTTGGACGGAAGGTACAAGTCCAGCCTTGGCCGTACATGCCAAAAGCCGTACCGTCGATAGTAGCAAGGTAATCACCATTGTATGGCATTTTTGTCATATAGGTGCGTCCAGTGTTATCGCGGATAGCTGGTTTGAACTCATTGGTGTAGAATGTCGCGTTGATATTATGGTCATAGCCTCGGTTGGTCATGGTGTACTCTATCAACAGCTCGTTATTATCAGTGTGAGCAACCTTGTTCAATTGGAACACAACACCCGGAATGTCGCATTGCACATACGATTGTTCGGATTCCCAGTAGTGATAGATGATGTCCTTTTCATCATCATCCTTGTCGCACGATGTCATCACACTCACAACTGCCATGCCTATCAGCATGAACAGCCATAATCTCATTGTTTTCTTCATGTCAATATTTTGTTAAATGTTATTCTGCGTAAATTATCTCTCGCTTTTCTGTATAGATGCTCTCGCTCGTTGTCATTTCATCTTCGTATTCCTCAGTGATGGTACTCCTCACAATACGTTCTGTCCAATTGCCCTTGTCATCAAATTTTTTATATTCAAAGTTTCTCACGGTGCGGCCTCCTCCACCTCCCTCTAAATAGTCATTGGTGGTTTCTGTAATCTCCAAGCCATCAGCTCCAAAGGTGTGGTTTATCTCAAATCCTTCACCCCATGAACTGAAGTTTTCTTTGATAATTCGTCCATTTTGGTCGTAGGTGAACGTGAAACGGCTGTTGCTTTCGTCATCAGTGTTCGCAACTTCGTCAATATAATTGGTAATTTGCCCATTAGCATTTCTTAGGAGGGTGGTATAGTCATGATTACCCCGCACGAATTCACCCTTCCTGTTATATCTATAAGAGTTACCATACTGGTCCAAAACTAAAAGCCCGGCACTGTTGAATGCCAGCTCGCGCTTGGTGTTGTCAATCCTATCGGTGACAAAATACATGTCTTCATAAATCGTCGCCTTCCAATCTTCGGTTGTCACATGCCGCACCTTCCCCTTCAGGCCGAATGCATTTTGGTCGTTGAAGGAAGATACGAAGGGATGACGGTCTTCCGCTTTTGTATAGACCAACCTCAGCGCACATTGGCTGAGAAAAGGCTTTCTGAAGAATAGTCCCCCTTTCTCCAACCTGTCAGGGGCGGCCTCGCTTGAACTGAAACAGAGCAACTCCTCATCAGCATCGCGATAGAAGTACTGATCTTTTCGCGGAAAGAGATAGTAGAAGAGCTCATGCTGCAAATGTGGCAGTGTGGAGCCCCGCACCACATTCTGCTCTATTCCCAGCATATCAGTCAGTTCGTATATAGTCATCAAATGCCAACAAGTGTCTTCCATGTTGCTCACCTCTTTTTCAAGATAATTCAGATTGTGCCACCCAGAAGGATCTACTACATGATAAATCTCTCCGGAAGCTCCTATAACCTCCATGGGTTGGAAATGGCGTCCATCAGTTTTGCGCGTGTATTGCACATCAAGTTTTTGGGGTATTATTCTTTTTACAAGCGTGACAAAACCATAGCTTTCTTTATTTTTTTCGACTACGCTTCCTGCATGTCCGAAATCGTCATAGTAGCGGCCAACCATATAGGCATCTCCAGAGAACTTAGGAGTGCCTAGCCAGCAGAGAGGGCGAAAGAAATCGAAGAATTGCCGGCTGATACCTTTGGAACCATAAAAGGGATGGCATCCGCACAGTCCTTCAATGGTTGGCTCAATGCCATCGCCATGCAACACGGGCCGTTTAAACTCTCCAAACTTTTCTCGGTCGTTTCGATTTCTATAGTATTCGCCTTCGGTATGGGGCAGAACCCAGCCGTCTTTCTCCATCATCATGGCCTTATGCCAGTTACAGAAGGTATCTTCCGGAAAGCTTATGGCATAATAGTCGTATCCGTCGGTTCCCTTAATTCGTGTACCTGTTAAGGTAAGAGTGTCGTTGACAAAATACTGATCCTCAGTCACCTCATGTTCGATGAGCCGTGCGTCTTTCAATAGAAGTGCACTGAGATGCTCATCGTAACTGGCAGCATCAGTTGAAATAACTCTCTCAGCGGCATTGTGGCGTAACACATAGTTGCGTGGCGCTCCATTCGACCACACCCTAGTAGCTGTCCAAAAACCTTTGGTCTTGTGATTACTCATGTCGAGCAGCATGTCGAGCTGTGTATTGTCAAATGAGAACTGTCTGTTTTCTCGCATGTCACCTTCCTCGTCAAGGGTGCTAAATCGTAGTAGAGCATCGATTGTTGGCATGCTAGTGTAGCGGTGTTCATCATTAGCATAGTTCCCACGCATGCAAGGCAGTGTCCAGCTGTCTTTTTGCAAGAGGTAGGCCTCTTCGTAGGTGACGGAATCAACACACACCATATAATATACTCCGCCGTCGGCAAGTTCTATTCTTTTGGCTTTTAGTTTGGTGCTATCAGTCATGTAGTAGTAGACATCTTCCTCTATGGTCAGCAATCCTCCATCTGAGCAACCCGAAAGGTGCAAAAGCACAAAAATGCCAAAAGTGAGGCTTAGGATTTTCACATTGTTCATCGCCTGCTAGTATTTAGTAGCCGTCTGCAACCCCCATTCTGGCTTTGTTAGTTTTTGAAACTATTAGGTACATGGATACAAAAAAGTGTGGGTCGCTGTACCAGTTGCTCCATCCCCACTTCTCAAGGCGTCTCGCATTGCCCCACTGTCAAAGGAAGAGCAACGCAGAAGCCCACACGTGAATATGTAAAGACTTCTCGCACGCATGAACCTTACTATAATAAGGACATACAACGATAAGCCTATCATTACATATCCCGAAGGCATCCACCATTGCTTTGTTTTTGACAGTGTCAAGTTTGCGAGACTTTGAGAAGTCAAAGAACAAAGCGCCTTAGTAGACACTTTTCTATCTATGTAGTCCCCACCCCTCCGCTTCTGCTTGTTCTGCTTCGACTTTGGTAGTAAAGACGGCGCAAAGTTACGAAATAAAAATGAAATAACAAAACTTTTTCCTTGAAATATTGAGGGAACATGATTTTGAAGTGGGGAACATCGAGCCACAGAGGGCACAGAAAAGAGGGCTGAAGGCTGATGGCTGAGGTGGCAACAGAACAATATAGGTGGCAAAACGGTGCAATAGTAATACTATGAAATTTTTGTTTTCCGTTGCAACAATGTCACAAGGCAATTAAATTGCTGTATAACAGGTTGTTGGATTGTTGCAAAGTGGTGGCAAAGGTGGCAAACTTGGGTCAATTTTAACAATTGGCAACCTATAAAATGTCGCAATAGCCAGCGTTTTATCATGAAATAGTGGCTTACTCGCCGTTTGCTATGACCAAAGGCTTCGAAAGCCGCAAGCTAAGTCGTTGTTCCACCCCATGGAACAAAGTGTTCCAACCTATGGAACAAAACGTTCCACCCTATGGAACAAGCATCGCGAACGGTTCACACAGGCATTGTGAACGGCTCAGGTACGGACATTTCTTCATAGGCAGTAAATGACCGTTATGATGACGATAGCGAGCACTTCTGCCGTGCGGTTGATGCGTACTGCTTTCTGCATGTCAGCAGTGGTCAACTCACGGGCATTCTCGCCAATATAGGGTTTGTCGAATAATTCTCCGAAATAATAGTGAGGTCCTCCAAAACGACAGTCGAGGATGCCTGCCAAAGCAGCCTCAGGGTAGCCGCTGTTGGGCGAAGCATGCATTCGTCCGTAGCGACGGACGAAGCAGAGAAGATTGCCACGTCGAGCGGTAGCCGATTCTTCACTCTTCACTCTTCACTCTTAACTCTTCACTTATTATCATCAGGAGCGCCGTGATGCGGGCGGGGATGTAATTCGCTACATCATCAATGTGGGCAGCCCAACAGCCGAAGTCTTTGTAACGCTCTGTGCGATAGCCAATCATCGAGTCGAGCGTGTTCACCATCTTGTATGCCATCATAGCTGGCACGCCCCCTATCGCCAACCAAAATAGCGGTGCTATCACTCCGTCGCTCAGATTCTCGGCCAACGTTTCCAAGGCCGCTGTACGAACCTCTTGGGCGGAGAGTTCTGAGGTGTCGCGTCCTACTATGCGTGCCACCTGCTTCCGTCCTTCGTCTAAAGAACGGTCTACAGCATGAAACACCTCGCGAACCTCACGGATCAACGTCGTTCCGGCCAGACAATAGAAAATCAATATAGAGGTGAGAAGTGAGAGGTATGAGGTAAGAGGATAGCAAACGAGCCAAGAAGACTGCATGCGTAAGAAGTAGCAGTGCATCACTACAAAGCCGGACTGATTGTCCCCTAAGGTATGCGCAACCTTGTGGATGACATCAACGACGGTGTGCTGGCATTGTACTGTATCGAGCGGGTGACGCGCCTCATCTCTGAGGAGCGCTATTGTTTCGTGTGCTTCTTCGCCAAAAAGAATGAGCAATGAGAAAAGAAGCATATAGACACGATGAAAAAAAGCTTGCCGAGGTGAAGGCTTCAAGCCCCATACGTACTTCTCTCTACGAGAGAGAAGGTAGTATGTGGGGCGTTGAAGCGGCCTTCACCGAGGCACTTAGAGAGATACGTTCTGAAGCCTCAAGAGATACGTTCTGAAGCCTCGAGAGATACGTTCCAAAGGGCCGAGAGCTACGTCTTAATACGCCGTTAGTGCATCACTTTCTTTCCTTCGACGATGTAGACATCCTTCTTATGCAGATTACCCAACAGGATGTCAGGGTTATGAGGACGGCCCTGCAGGTCGAATATAGAGGATCCAGTTAACTGCAATCTGTTGGCCTGAGGGACTGAAACGGAGGTCTGCACTTCCTTTAACTCATCCTCAGTCATGAACGTGATGTCACGGACAACGCTGGTGCCTGTAGTAGAGGTACAACCAAAGCAGATGGAGAAGACACCATTGGTCTCAAGCACATAAGAGGAATAGACGGGCAGGTAGGAAGTGAGGTCCCATACCACCATCTTTTCGTTGTTGCCAAGGTCGATGACGCGAGTGGCATTAACTGTGCCCACCCACGTGCCGTTGATATACCACACGGCGCTGTTGGCGAGGTCGGAGGAAACGTTCGTGGCGCGCACGCAGAAGAACGTATGGTTGGCCTGGACCTTATAGTGGTTCCAGAAATCCCTCTTCAGCGACAGGGCCATGTTGTTCATGCCTGTGCCACAACGTAGGGTGATGGTGTTGGCAGCCTTCTGATAGCTGATATTAGACTGGGCCACACGGTTCTGGTCGCCCGTCTGCCAGTCGGTGTTGGTGAATTGATAGGGCGTGCTGTTGTCGTCCTTAGGAGGAAGGGGCTCCTTGTCGCTGATGATGATGGGTACGGCATCGTCGCTCTTAAATGAGATGCGTAGCTCTGTCCCGTCATAGGCCACCCGTTTGTTGACCACATTGGAGAGGTCGATGCCTCCGCCACGCTGCTCGCTTACTAGTACGAGGTCGAAGGTGCGCTGATGGTGCATGCCCTCGAACGAGCCATTGCGTGCCCCGATGGTCAGCACCTGGGCTGCATCGTCCCATCGCATGCGGACGGTGGAATAGGCTCCTTGCTCATAGCGGTAGCTGTCGCCCTCGTCCTCGTAGAGCACGAACTCGCCATCGGCGCCAGGATAGATGCGAAGCTGAAGGGAGTCGCTGCGCTGCACATCGCGTGTGCTTTGTGCGTTGTAGGCATAAGGCAGGATAGAGCCGGCCGACATGTAGATGGGGATCATGCTTACATCGACCTCGCGGGTGACATTCTTGCCGCCAGTCACCTGGGTGCCTGTCCAGAAGTCCACCCATGTTCCTTCAGGCAGATAGACTGAGCGTGACTTGGCGCCCTCTCTTACCACGGGTGCTACTAGCATCCTGCGGCCGAACATGAACTGCGAGGGCAGGTTGCGGCTGCGGGTGTCGTCAGGATAGGCCATGTGCATGGCGTTCATCAGCGACAGACCGCTCTGATGTATGTCCCAGGCTGTGCTATAGATATAAGGCAGAAGATGATAGCGCAGGTTGATCCACTGGTCGAGCAGGTCGAACCAAGGTGTGCCGGCCTCACCAAAGCGGTAGATGGCCTTGTCGATGCCTGAGCCATGTGAGCGCATCATCGCCGTGAACGTGGCAAACTGCAGCCAGCGGGCATAGAGCTCCTGATAGCGACGGTTGCCCACACCCTGGAAGTCACCGATGAAGAAGGCTCCGATGTCGGAGTTCCAGTTTGGACTGCCGCAGATGCTGTAGTTCAGGGCAGCAGGAATCTGCTTAGCCAGAGTCTCCCATGAAGCTGTCACATCGCCGCTCCATACGTTGGCTCCCGTGCGCTGCAGGCCAGCATAGCTGCTGCGGGTGAGGATACAAACTCGCTTGTCGCTTAGCTCCGGCTGCTGGCGATGATGATGGTAGATGCCTTCGACATGAGCCAAAGGGAAGGCGTTGCGCACCTGTCGCCACGTGCAGCCCAGCCCCACAACGAAGTCGAACGTCTGCTCCATCTCATTGCCTCCCTGATAGTGGTCGGGCTCGCTGGAGTCGAGCCAGTAGCCGTCCATGCCCTTCGAGATGATGTTCTTGTAGTAGGTCTCCCAGTAGTAGTCGCGGGCCTGTGAGTTGTAAGGGTCGTAGACGGCCACACCGGCATTGCCAGGATAGGTGGTGGTCATGATCTTGTCGCCCTGCAGGATGAGCATATTGTTAGCCTTCATGTAGGCATAGGCCTTGGTCTGAGGACCGAAGTTAGCCCAGGTGGAGATGATCATTCTGCCGTCCTGCCGATGGATGGAGTCGAGCATCTCCTGGTAGTTTTTGAAGTTGGGATTGAGGAATTCCAGCGCGTTCCAATGACCATTGTCGCCCCAGTATTGCCAGTCTTGCACCACGCAGTCGATGGGCACGGCCAGGTCGCGATAACGGGTCATCACACCCATCGACTCGTCGGCACTCTGATAGCGCTCCTTGCTCTGGAAATAGCCGTAGGCCCACAGCGGAATCATGGGCACCTGACCTGTCAGCTGTCGCATGTTGGCTACCGACTGCTCGCCGCTGCCTGCCATGAAGAAATAGTCGACGCCATAGCCCACGGCCGACTCCATTCGGAGGGTATTGCTGGATTCGGAGTAGGTGGATGGCGAGGCGTTGTTCCAGAATACAGAGTAGCCTTTGGTGGAGTAGAAATAAGGTATCCACACTGACATGTTGTTTTCGATCATGTAGTCGTAGGTGGCACCACGCTGGTTGAATCGGTTGTTCTGCAACTGTCCCAGACCATAGATCTGCTCAGTGGAGGTCAGTGCGAACTGCGTACTCACCTTGTACGAATCGAACGTGCCGTCCTTCCGGGGCGTGAGTGTCGTGCCATTGACCTTCTCGCTCAACAGCAGACTGGCATCGGGCGCATAGAATTTCATTTGTCCCGTCTGTCTGTTGATGTGCACTTCCACGCCTGAAGCCTTCAGCGACAGGGTGGTGGCGTCGACCTCTGTCCGTGTCACTTCCACATTCTGTTTCTCCAGCGTCACTGCCAATTGCTGTCGAGGCACGTTGCTTCCAGCCTTGTATTTTCTCACGTTGACGATGTCAGGCGTAAAGAAAGCCACCTCCGTCACCACGTTCTTGATGGTGTCGCGATAGTCAGCCTTTCCATAGGGGTCGTCCTGCTCGGCGGCCATCATTTTTCCGCCCGGCGAAAATATTGGCATCACCTGCTGTGCCATGAGAAGTGAAAGAACCAAAAGAATACGTTTCATGTCAGTATGGGTCGTTTTAAGTTAATAATCGGAACAAAAGTAGTGCTTTTTTCTGAAATAACCAAAATCCATCGCGTTTTTTTTGCGGTTTTCTGAGTATTTCGGAAATAATTCCTAGCTTTGAGACTTCGTCTCGAAGGTTCTTTTAGTCGCATTAGCTTGATAAAAGAAGCAAAGCCGAGCGGACTACACCTTGGAAATGAAAATAAATGAGGATTTATTTTGTATTTTCGCTCACTTATTCGTACCTTTGCAGTCGAATTGCTAACTAATAATTGTGGATATGCGAAAGATTATGCTGCTACTCGAGAAAAAAGGTATCAGAAGAAGTGTGCTGCTAACCATAGTGGCACTGTTGCCAATGCTGGCAGGTGCTGTCAACTACCGCTCTATCGCTGAGGTTGAGGCGGTGAGTGTGGAGGTGCCGGTGGGCTGTGCGCCGCGCCTGCCCTATCAGGTGTGGGTGAAATATTCCGATGGATATGGGGAGTACCGTCAGGTGAAATGGCAGAATAGCTCGCTAGTGCGTGAACAGGCCGAGGCAGATGCCGCGATGACTCCCGTGGGGACGGAATATAAGGTGCAGGGCTTCATCACGGGTGACAATACGACGACGCAGGGCTATCCTGTGATGGCGCGTGTCAAAGTGACTAACGGTGCCTGGGATGTACCTTCGAGCAAACCCAAGGCCGAGACGCTGCCGCTGGACAAGGTGAGGCTGGAGGGCGACAACCGCCTGACCTGGAATCGCAACCTGGACATCGACCACCTGCTTGAACTCGACGTCAAGCAGCAGCTGTATAACTATCGTGACACCTACGGCCTCTCGACCGAGGGCTATCCCGTGTCCGACGGCTGGGACTCACCCACGACGAAGCTGAAGGGACACGGATCGGGACACTATATGTCGGCGATGGCGATGGCCTATGCCAGTTGTCAGGATGAGGCTAAGAAGAGCCGCCTTCGCCAGAACATCAAGATGATGGTCGACGAGCTGCGCAGCTGTCAGGAGCGTACTTTCGTGTGGAACGACCAGCTTGGGCGCTATTGGGAGGCACGCGACTTCGCCCCTGAGGACGAGCTGCGGCAGTTGCAAGGCACATGGAAGGACTTCGACCAGTATAAGAAGGACTACCGGCAGTATGGCTACGGCTACCTGAACGCTATTCCTGCTCAGCATTGTGTATTAATAGAGATGTATCGCGCGTACAATAATGATAATTGGGTGTGGGCGCCCTACTACTCGGTGCACAAGCAGTTGGCCGGACTCATCGACATCGCCACCTATATCGACGACCGCGAGGTGGCACAGAAGGCGCTGCTCATTGCTAAGGATATGGGATTGTGGGTGTGGAACCGCCTGCACTATCGCACCTATGTGAAGAGTGAAGGCAACCAGGAGCAGCGTCGCCAGCGTCCCGGCAACCGCTATGAGATGTGGAACATGTACATCGCCGGCGAGGTGGGAGGAATGGCCGAGTCTCTGTCCAGACTCTCGGAGATGACCGAGAATGCCGACGAGAAAGCCCGACTGCTGGAGGCTGCCAGTTACTTCGACAGCCCTGCCTTCTTCGACCCGCTGTCGCATAATGTCGATGCTATCCGCACGCGTCATGCCAACCAGCACATACCGATGGTGACGGGAGCGCTGCGCAGCTATCGCGGCAACGGCAATCCCTATTACTACAATCTGGCACAGAATTTCTGGACGATGATTCAGGGTCGCTATCGCTACGCGATGGGAGGCGTGGGCAATGGTGAGATGTTCCGTCAGCCCTACTCGCAGATTACCAGCATGTGTGGCAATGTGACCAGTTGGGGAGGACGCGGACAGCGCCCTGAGCCGACGCTCAACGAGACCTGCTGCGCCTATAATCTGGCGAAGCTGACGAAGGACCTCAACTGCTTTGATCCTGATGATGCCCGCTATATGGACTACTACGAGCGCGTGCTCTACAATCAGATCGTGGGCTCGGTCAATCCCCGCCGCTATCAGACCGTCTACCAGTATGCCGTAGGCCTGAATGCCTCGAAGCCTTGGGGCAATGAGACACCGCAGGAGTCGTGCTGCGGAGGTACGGGTGTGGAGAATCACGTGAAGTATCAGGAGGCTGCCTACTTTGTGGGCGATAATACACTCTGGGTAGCACTCTACATGCCAACAACAGCGGAGTGGGACGCTCAGGGCGTAGTGATCCGTCAGGAGTGCGAATGGCCCGCTGAGCACAGTACCATCCGCGTCGCTAAATCTCAAACCTCAAACCTCAAATCTCAAACCAAGTTCGCGATGAAGCTGCGCGTGCCCTATTGGGCTACTGAAGGCTTCGATGTGAAGCTCAACGGACGGAGCATAGCCAAAAGTTATCAGCCGGGCAGCTATGTGGAGATTCCCCGTCGCAAGTGGTCGGCAAAGGATGTAGTCGAGGTGACGATGCCTTTCACCAAGCACCTCGATTTCGGCCCCGACAAGATGGAGCATGCTCCCTCCTACGAGAAGGACGGCAAGACCGACTTCACACCGATGTGGACGGGAACGCTGATGTACGGCCCGCTGGTAATGGCTACGACAGGCATCAGCAACTGGGACGAGGCTACCGTCGACCTGGCTCCCGACCTCAGCGATGTGACGCTGAACGGAGCTCAGCAGGGAACGGGCGCTGACGCTCATCTCTATACGCTGACCTTTAAGGGCCGCACGTTCGTGCCCGACTATCAGGCCAACCGCAACACCACCCACTATCTCCGCATGAATATTCCTGCCGACCCGAAGGCCGTCAGCGAGTTGGCGCGCCAGCAGCCCAACGAGGGTGTTGACAAGTCGGCTCTGCGCGAGCTCCTGCTTGTGGCTAAGGCCCGTAGCGATGAGCAGAAAGCCTGGCAGGCACTTGCTGTCAAGGTGCCTGAGTACGCTCCCTGGGCTCCTCATGCCTTTGCCCGTATGACTGAGCAGATGGCTCAGGGCCAGCAGCTGCTGGATGCTGCCGAAGGTAGATACACGCAGGAGGACGTCGACAAAGCCACCTCGGCCCTAAATGCCATCGTCAACGCGATGCGTCCGGGCAACCTGCCTGAGCTAGAAGATCTCGTCGAGCTGAGTGCTCTGCTGGAGAAGGCACGTCAGTTGCCTGAGGGCGACCGCGAGGTGGAGCGGGTCATCAATTATGCCAATATGGTTATCCGATACGTCAGCGACGGAAGTGGAACGAAGGACATGATAGAGCGGGCTGTGGGACAGTTGCGCGGCATTGTGAAATAAAACGTATAAGGTTGCAAAAATATGTAAAAATGGCGGGTGATATACGTCAAAAAGTTGCACAATCGCGGCTGTGTGTGCACACAGAGGGCAGTTTTTTGCAAAAAAACTTGCATAAGTGAAATAATTTGTGTTACTTTGCACCCGATTTGAAAAAATCACCAGAGTAAGAACGTAATTATTAACTCATTTAAAAAAGAAAAATCATGTCAGAAATTGAAAGCAGAGTAAAGGCAATTATTGTAGACAAACTGGGTGTTGACGAGTCAGAAGTGAAGCCCGAAGCAAGTTTCACTAACGATCTGGGCGCAGATTCACTGGACACCGTAGAGCTCATCATGGAGTTCGAGAAGGAGTTCGACGTCGCTATCCCCGATGATAAGGCTGAGAAGATTGGCACCGTTGCCGACGCTATTGCCTATATTGAGGAGAACCAGAAGTAATAAGAGCCCCCTAAGTTAGGGGGTTGGGGGTCTGAACAGGCGAAAGTTCTATTCAGACCCTCAACTATATACTATAGGATATTAGTTTTTGGGCATTTACCTTTGTTCATACCCCCCAATCCCCCTTTGTCAGGGGAGCAAAATCTAAAAGTTTATGGAACTAAAAAGAGTAGTAGTAACAGGTCTGGGCGCGGTCACGCCAGTGGGAAATAATCCCGAAGAAATGTGGAAGAACCTGCTTGACGGCGTGAGCGGTGCAGCACCTATTACAAGTTTCGACACCACCTTGTTTAAGACCAAGTTCGCCTGTGAGGTGAAGAACCTCAACGTGAACGACTATCTGGACCGTAAAGAGGCCCGCAAGATGGATCGCTACACTCAGCTTGCTCTCATCAGTGCCATGCAGGCTGTCGAGGACAGCGGAATGGATCTGGAGAAGGAGGACAAGAATCGTATCGGAGTGGTCTATGGCGTAGGTATCGGTGGTATCAAGACCTTTGAGGAGGAAGTGTGCTATTATGGTGCACATCTGGACCAAGGGCCTAAGTTCAACCCCTTCTTCATCCCGAAGATGATCGCCGACATCTCTGCCGGTCAGATCTCCATCATGTTTGGCTTCCACGGACCTAATTATATCACGTCGAGCGCATGTGCCTCTTCTTCGAACGCATTGGCAGATGCCTTCAACCTGATTCGACTGGGCAAGGCTAACGTCATCGTGGCAGGAGGTGCTGAGGCAGCTATCTGCGCCAGTGGTGTGGGAGGCTTCAATGCAATGCATGCCTTGAGCACCCGCAACGACGAGCCCGAAAAGGCCAGTCGTCCCTTCAGCGCCAGTCGCGACGGATTCATCATGGCCGAGGGTTCCGGCTGCCTCATCCTCGAAGAGCTGGAGCACGCTAAGGCTCGTGGTGCCAAGATCTATGCCGAGTTCGCGGGTGCAGGCATGAGTGCCGATGCTCATCATATCACCGCCTCTCATCCCGAAGGACTGGGAGCCAAGCTCGTGATGGAGAATGCGCTGGAGGATGCCGGACTGAAGCCCGAGGACATCGATTATATCAATGTGCACGGTACGTCGACGCATGTGGGCGATATCTCTGAGGTGAAAGCCATCAAGGAGGTGTTTGGCGACGCTGCCTACAAGCTGAATATCTCGTCGACCAAGTCGATGACGGGTCATCTGTTGGGTGCTGCCGGTGCCGTAGAGGCTATGGCCACGGTACTTGCCGTCCAGAACGATATCATTCCGCCCACCATCAATCATGAGGAAGGCGATGAAGACCCGGAGATTGACTACCGTTTGAATTTCACGTTCAACAAAGCCCAGAAGCGCCTGGTGCGTGCCGGACTGAGCAACACCTTCGGCTTTGGCGGCCATAATGCCTGCGTGGTATTCAAGAAGTATGAGGCTTAACGATATCATTGACCGTATAAAGCTCCCTTTCCGCAAGGAGAAGGAGCTTTTTTCTGCCTTGCACACTATCATTGGCTTCTATCCCCACAATATTGAGCATTACAAGGTGGCCCTGACCCATAAGAGCATGGGCCAGAAGGGCGATAATGGCAAGCCGCTGAACAACGAGCGGCTGGAGTTCCTGGGCGACGCGTTGCTCGATGCTGTCGTGGGACACATCGTGTACGAACGCTTCAAGGGGAAGCGTGAGGGATTCCTCACCAACACCCGCTCGAAGCTCGTCAGCCGCGAGTCGCTGGGGAAACTGGCACAGGAGATGGGGCTTATGGAGCTGGTGCATACAGCAGCCCCCAATCGCTCACATAATAGTTATCTTGCAGGTAATGCCTTTGAGGCGCTGGTGGGAGCCATTTATCTGGATCAGGGCTATGATGCCGTGATGCGTTTCATGAAGGGACGCATCTTGAAACAGATGGTGAACATCGACAAGGTCGCCTATAAGGAGGTGAACTTCAAGTCGAAACTGTTGGAGTGGACGCAGAAAAACAAGGTCAGGATGGAATATCGCATCCTGAAGCAGTCACAGGACGACAAAGGCTCGCCCATCTTCGGTTTTCAGGTGCTCATAGAAGGCGTGGAAGGCGGAAAGGGTCAGGGCTATTCGAAGAAGGAGGCTCAGCAGGTATCGTCGAAGGAGACGCTGGAGCGTCTGCGTCGCGAGCCGCAGTTTATCGATGCTATCTTCGCAGCGAAGTCCAATCGTACGAAGATGGAGGAAGAGCCCACGACGGCTGCTCCCAACTTGGAGGAATCGAAAACCGACTTCATCCTCGAGCAGAAAACTGCTTCCACCTCTTCTCAGGAGGAAACTGTTAAGCCCGAGCGTAAGAAGGATGCCGCACAGAAGGCTGCATCGAAATCAGCCGCAGCACAGAAAGGAGCAGTATCAGATTCTGATGCAAGTCCCAAAACAACATCCTCTAATTCAGCTGCTGCGAAGGCAACTGAGTCGACTGCCGCAGCAGAGCCCAGCTCGATGGAAGAAGAGGATGAGTTCGATCTGTCGGACATCTCTCACAACCCTAGGGAGTTGTCGCGTGAGGAGATTATTGCCGCTGCAGAGGCAGCCGCTTTTTCTGACCAGACTTAAACTGCATCTTAGTTCTCCAACCATTACATACGACGGTCACCGTTCCTGCCTTCTTGGCCTGAATGGTGGCCGTTGTCACTTTTCCGTCACTCCAGGCGAAGTCAAGCTCATAGCCACCGCGAGCACATAGGCCTCTTACCTCACCGTATTTCCAGGCGGCAGGCAGGGCGGGAAGCAGTTCGATGACGCCGCTCTCATGACTCTGGAGCAGCATCTCGCAGACACCAGCCGTTCCTCCGAAGTTGCCGTCAATCTGGAAAGGAGGATGAGCGTCGAACAGATTGGGGTAGGTGCCTCCGCCAGGACGACGGCGGTCAGGACCTTGATATTTGTCGGGGCTGACGTAGGTGAGCAGCTTCTGGTAGATGTGATAGGCCTGTTCGCCCCGGTGGAGTCGCGCCCAAAGATTGATGCGCCATCCTGTGCTCCATCCTGTGGTCTTCTCGCCCTTCTGCTCGAGTGTCTTCTCACAGGCATTGAGCAGGGCCTCGTTGTAGGAACAGGCCAGATGATGGCCGGGATAGAGGGCAATGAGATGACTCTGGTGACGGTGCTGAGGGTCGTAGTCGCGCCAGTCGTGGTACCACTCGTTTAAGTCGCCCTCCTGACCGATGGTGTAGGGATGCAGGCGAGGCAGAGCATCCTCCATCTCGCCGATAATGCTGTTGTCGCTCACCGTCCGCGCTGCCTGCAAGGTGTTGATAAACAGCTCGCGGATGATGGCCAGGTCGGCAGTTCCTCCGTAGCAGGTGGTGCCGTGATAGCCTTTGTCGCTGACGTATTCATTCTCTGGCGAGGTGCTGGGTGCCGTGATGAGCTCTTTCGGATCGTTGGGATTGGGCACGAGCCAGTCGAGGCAGAACTCGGCAGCTCCTCGCATCAGGGGATAAGCCACCTGACGCAGGTAGTCGTCGTCCTGTGTGAAGAGGTATCGCTCCCAGAGTGTCTCCACCAACCAGGCGCCACCCATCGCCCAGTTCGACCATTCAGGACTTTCTTTCTTCTCGCCTACAGGATTTGCCATTGCCCAGATGTCGCTGTTGTGTCCTGACGACCATCCACGATGAATGCCGTAATAGTTCTCGCTCGTATAGCGTCCGTTCTCGGCAAGGGCCTTCAGAAAACCGTCGAGGGGTATCGCCATCTCTGCGAGGTTGCAGTTGAAGGCCAGCCAGTAGTTTTCCTCCAGGTTGATGTTGATGGTGTAGTTGCCGCGCCAGGGTGCCCATTGATGAGGATTCCATAGTCCCTGCAGGTTGGCAGGAACACCTGGGGTTCGTGAGCAGCTTATGAGCATGTAGCGGCCGAACTGGAAGTAAAGCATCTCCAAGTAGCGGTCGTTGTTGACATTGCCCGTGTTATAGTTGCTGAGGAGAGTATTGGTGGGAATGAACAGGGAGGCATCGTCGTGATAGGCAGGCGTACTGGAAAGCACAAGGCCGACGCGGGTGAAGAATTGGCGGTAGTCCTGTATATGGCGGGCTCTGACATCGGTGTAGTTGATGTTCTGCGTGTGCCAGGCGAGGTCGTTGGCTCTCTCGATGTAGGGCGCTCCCTGCTTCACAGGATGGCGGTCGAAACCGTTGAAGCTGGTGGCATTCACCACCCAGACGGTGGCTTCCGTGACGTTCTGCAGCTGGAGGGCGTCACCATCGGCAGCCACTTGCCCGCCTTGATGACTGATGCGAAGGATGGTGCAGAAGTGGATGGTTGAAGTCTCGTCGCCGTCGGCATGTCCCATCATCGTCAGCTGTCCCTGACTGGCTTTCACCTGATGGGGTAGTATGGAGTTGAGGCTCAGCTTCAGGTTGAGCTGCCCAGGCTGTGATGCCGTGAGACGGATGGCGATGAGGCTGTCGGGAGCCGATACCAGGTATTCGCGGCGGAAGGTGATGCCTCCTCTGCTGAATGATGTACGTGCGAGGGCCGAGTCGAGATCCAGCTCTCGCCTGTAGTTGTCGTAGGAGGCTGTGCTGGCATCGGTGATGGTGAGCGTGCCCAGTGGCTGGTAGTAGCTGGAGTTATGACCCTGAACATGAAGCTGCAGCGAGTCGGCCAAAGCGTAGTCTTCGGCAAAGAGCGCCTTTCTTATCTCAGGAATCCATCGGCTGGCTCCGGCATCCTCCTGACGGTCGATGGGTGAGCCTGTCCAGAGGGTGATGTCGTTCAGCTGGATGATGTCCTCCTTCGGGTCACCATAGACGAGGGCCCCCAGGCGGCCGTTGCCTATGGGCAGCGACTCCTCAAAGAAGGTGGCCGGGGTGTTGAACCATAGCTTCAGGGGCTGCGATGGAATCGCAGCATACAGGACGGCCGTCGTGGCCATGCCGGTCAGGAGTGATAGTAGTCGTTTCATGGGTTCAAGGTGCTGTTGTCGCTTCCGTTATGCTTTCTTGCTGGTCTTTGTGGCCCGTATGAAGTAGCAGATGAGCAGGATATAAGCTGCGAGTGCTGCCAGTTCCGACAACGGATTAGCCAGCCACTCCTCGCTTACAAAGTTGAGACCGCCAAAGCGCATCAACGCACTCACTACACCCATCAGGGCTCCACCGGCGATGAAGCCAGATGCTATCAGCGTACCACGCTCGCCACGTGCTTCGTTCACAGCCTTGTCCTTCGAACGTGTGGTGACAAACCAGTTGATAAGACCGCCTACCACCAACGGGGTGTTCAGCTCCAACGGAATAAACATACCCAGTGCAACGGCCAGAGCAGGCATGCCACAGAAGTTGATGATGAGTGCCAGCACGGCACCAATGCCGTAGAGCACCCAAGGAGCACCCTGGCCGCTCATCACAGGTTCGATGACTGCAGCCATTGCGTTGGCCTGTGGTGCTGCCAGCTGCCCAGAGGCAAAGCCGTAGGTCTCGTTCAGCAGCATGATGACGCCGCCAACGGTAGCTGCCGACACTAGTGTGCCCAGGAACTTCCACGACTCCTGTTTCTTTGGAGTGGTGCCCAGCCAGTAGCCTATCTTCAGGTCGGTGATGAAAGCACCAGCCATCGACAGAGCCGTACATACCACGCCACCCATGATCAGGGCAGCCACCATGCCGTGAGTACCCTTCAAACCTACGGCAGAAAGAACGACGGAGGCCAGGATAAGAGTCATCAGCGTCATGCCACTCACAGGGTTAGTACCCACGATGGCAATGGCATTGGCTGCCACCGTCGTAAAGAGGAAGGCAATGAACGTCACCACCAGGATAGCAACAACGGCAAACCAGAGGTTCTCCATCACACCCAGCCAGAAGAATACGAACGTCACCAACAGCGATATGATAGCAGCAATGGCGATAAACTTGAACGAGATGTCGCGCTGTGTGCGAACAGCCACAGCATCTGCACCGGCATTGCCTTTCAGCTCACGACCAGCCAAGGATACGGCACTCTTGATAATGCCCCACGACTTCACGATACCGATGATGCCGGCCATAGCGATGCCTCCGATACCAATCGAGCGGGCATAAGTGCGGAAGATGACCTCAGGTGACATTTCACCGACGGTCTGCGTGATGGTAGCACCGCCCACGTTGAGCACGGTATCATGGAACAGGATAGACATGCCCGGTACGATGAGCCACCACACGGCCAGCGAACCCAGGCAGATAAAGAGCGCATACTTCAGGCCGATGATATAACCCAGACCCAGCACGGCAGCACCAGTATTGATCTTGAACACCAGCTTGGCTTTCTCAGCAATGGTCTCGCCAAAGCCCACCATGCGAGTGGTCACCACCTCGTTCCACCAACCAAAAGTGGCCACGATGAAGTCGTAGAGTCCACCAATGAGGCCTGCCACGATGAGTGGCTTGGCCTGGTCGCCACCCTTCGCTCCGCTCACCAGCACCTGTGTCGTTGCTGTTGCCTCAGGGAAGGGATACTTGCCGTGCATGTCCTTCACGAAATATTTGCGGAAGGGAATGAGGAACAAGATACCCAGGATGCCTCCCAAAGCCGAGGCCATGAACACCTGCAGGAACGAAGCCGACATCTCGGTGCCGTACTTGGCCTGAAGGATGTAGATAGCTGGCAAGGTGAAAATGGCACCAGCCACTACGGCACCCGAACAAGCACCGATTGACTGGATGATGACATTCTCGCCCAAGGCCTTGTTGCGCTTGGCTGCCGTAGAGACACCCACGGCGATGATGGCAATGGGAATGGCTGCCTCGAACACCTGACCTACCTTCAGTCCCAGATAGGCAGCGGCTGCTGAGAACAGCATCGCCATCAGCACGCCCCACGTCACCGACCACGTATTCACTTCCGGGTACTGGCTGCGCGGCGACATCAGCGGCTCGTACTCCTCTCCTTCTTTCAGCTCCCTGAACGCATTTTCAGGCAGTTGGGTCTTGATTTCTTCCATAAGACAATTCTTCTAGTTTGTATTCTGTCTGCAAAGGTACAAAAAGTTGAGTGCAAAACAAAGAAAAACAATCCTTTTTTTCGTCGAGTAGTAGTACTTTTAACGTAGTTGGTGATACGGCGGTTGCTGCCGAAGAACTGACGAAGGAGGTACCGGCATACTTCCTTGTCGGCTATCTACTGTAAAGATAATTGGTCAAAATAAGCTCCCTGAAAATGATGCAATCTAGAAAACGAAGGGGTGGGGAAGAGGCCATTTTGGCACTTTCAAGAACCTAAGAATTGTCTCAGAAGGAGGTCGAAGACGGCGTTCTACACACTAGAAGGCACTTTTGGTGTGGCCGGACAGCCTCGTTGCTAAGGAAAGAAGCTGTCGAAGCATAGCAACGAGGCTGACGAAGCAGACCAAGAAGGCCGTCGGAGCAGACCAAAGTGGCCTTCTCAGTTGACCTCGAAAAAAAGCGAAGATGACGAAAAATGAGCATCTATTGCAACTGTTTTATTATCAGCCGGTTGCGACCATGCTCATATTTCGCTTATTTCAGGGCAAACGACTAGTTGGTGAATTCTGAGCGAATCTGGAGAGGGTTGTTGTCAAGATTGTTGATAACAGCCTCGATACGCTGCAAACCTTCCAAAAGACGTGCACGTGGACAGGCGATATTGAAGCGGATATAACCCTCGCCGCTCTGTGGACCATACATCGTTCCTGGGTTCACCCATACTTTTCCTTCCGTGAGAAGACGGTCGCAGAGCTGGTCGACGGGGATGCCGAGCGCAGAAACGTCGACCCAAGGCAGATAGGTGCCTTCGAGGCGACAGACGGTGAACTGCGGCAGATGCTCGTTGATGAAGTCACGCAGGGCAACATAGTTGTTCCATAGGTACTGGTTGAGCTCATCGATCCAGTCCTCGCAGTCGTTGTAGGCTGCTTCTAGGGCTATGATGCCGAAGGGGTTGACATCGCACACCTCGTTGATGTTGATGGCTCTGTCGATGCGTCGGCGCCAGGCTGCATTGGGCGTGATAATGTTGGCTATCTGCAGGCCAGCGGTATTGAAGTTCTTCGAGGGGGAGTTCATCACGACCCATTCGTCGGCTACCGTTCCGAAAGGCACGAAGGTGTGGCCAGGCATGACCAGTTCACAATGAATCTCGTCGCTGACAACGATGACGCCATGCTGGCGGCAGATGTCGCTCATGTGCTGTAGCTCCTCGTGCATCCAAACCCGTCCGCAAGGGTTGTGAGGGTTGCAGAGCAGGAAGAGGGTGGTCTTCTCGTCAGCACACTTCGCCTCGAAGTCCTGCCAGTCCACCTCGAATGTGTCATCGACACGCTTGAGCGGACTCTCCAATACCTCACATCCGTTGTTTCTGATGCTGGAGAAGAAACAGTTGTAGGCAGGCGACAGGATGAGCACCTTCTCACCAGGCATAGTGAGCGCTTTGATGACTACTGACATAGCGGGCACGACGGCGGTGGTGTAGAGAATGTCCTCACGGCTGATAGTCCATTGGTGGCGACGCTGGAACCAGGAGATGACGGCCTGGTAGTAGCTCTCAGGCACGATGTTATAGCCAAACACACCATGCTCCACCCTGCGCTGCAGGGCTTCCTGGATAGCAGGAGCCACACGGAAATCCATATCAGCTACCCACAGAGGTATCGTATCGGCGCTAGGACTCTCATCCCACTTGACGCAGTTCGTGCCGCGTCGCTCAATGATCTCGTCGAAGTTGTATTTACTCATTTCCTTATCTCAATGATACAGTTGGCAGGCTGCTTGATGTTTTCGTCGATGGTGACTGAGCCGATGGAGTCGGCAACGATGTGTCCGCTCGAGGGATTCTTGATGTTCTCGATGTGTCCGCGGATATCGGCTTCTACGTCAGAGTACTCAAAGACACGGTCGCAGAGGGAGTCGAATGTGCAGTTCTCCAGCACAAGGTGGTCGGCATAGCACAGCAGCTGCTCGCCCAGGAGGTGGCAGTTGATGAGTCGCACGTTCTTCGTGTGCCAGGCCAGGTACTCGCCGTCGAGGTGTGAGTCGCGGATAGTGATATTCTCACATTCCCAGAACGAGTCCTTGGTGATGATGTGCGCATTGGTCAGTTCCACATTCTTGCAGTACTGGAATACATATTTCGAATCGCTCTTCAGACCGTCGATGCGCACATTCTCGCAGAACATGAAGGGATAGGTGCCGTCGTGCAGCTCCAAGTTGCGAGCCTCGATGTTCTGACAGCGCCAGAAAGTCTCGTCGGCATCGTTGATGACAACGTTCTCGAGGTACATGTCGTGCATTTCACGAAACATCTTAGGACCGTCGATGCGAGTGTTACGCATGTCCATGTTATCGCTGTACCAGAGGGCAGAGCGCGCGCCCACATCGAACTGGCATCGGTTGATTCGGAAGCCGTGGACATGCCAGAAGGGATATTTCCCCCAGAAGCGGCAGTCCTCAGCCTCAATGTTCGAACACTCCTTGATGGCGCTCTCACCATCGCCTATGGTTACCTGCTCCAATCGCAGGTTGTGGGACTCGAAGAGCGGACGTTCGCCCTCAAAGTGCCGGTTTTTGATAATCTCCATATAATCGTTGCTAGTTTGCGCTGCAAAGATAATCAAAAATTAGCAATTGCCGTCATAAAAGTGTCATTTTGCAACATAGTTTAACTGCTTCATTGCAAGAATAGAGCCGTGCCGTACTCAAAAAAGAGGGCGAAAGCTTGTCAATGTCGTCAGGAATTCGTAATTTTGCAGCAAACTTTTCTGTATAGATCAGTAAGCCTTTGCCAATGAAGAGAATAGACCGCGAGATACTGCGCTTGGCCCTGCCCAGCATCGTGTCGAACATCACGGTGCCGCTACTAGGACTCTGCGACGTGACCATCATGGGGCATGTCGGGGGAGCCACAAATATAGCAGCCATCGCCGTTGGCTCGATGATCTTCAATGTGATGTATTGGCTCTTTGTCTTCCTCAGGATGAGCACGAGTGGCTTGACTGCTCAGGCCTATGGCGCAGCTCGCTGGGACTTGACACGGGCCACCCTGCGACGCGGCATGACGATGGCTTTGGGCTTCGGTCTGGCTATCGTAGTGCTACAGGTGCCGTTACGGAGCCTGACGTTCTGGTTGATGCAGGCGTCAGGCGAGGTAGAACGACTCTGCACACCTTATTATTATATATGTATATGGGGAGCTCCCGCCGTGCTGGGACTCTATGTGCTGACAGGCTGGCTCATCGGCATGCAGAACACCCGTGTGCCGATGATGATTTCCATTGGCCAGAATGTGATAAACATCGCCGTATCGCTCATCTTGGTCATAGCTTTCGGCATGGGCATCAAAGGTGTGGCTTTGGGTACCCTCATTGCCCAATGGGCTGGGTTCCTGATGGGTATCTTGCTATTGATTAGAGAGGCGAGAAAATGGAAAGAGGAAAGGGGAAAGTGGAAAGGGAATGCCTTGGATGCGGAGAAATCGTCAGCTAATCCATCCTCCCTCCACTTCGATATCTTCTTACGTACGGTGTGCTTGGTCAGTGTGAATCTCTACTTCACTTCTGCAGGCTCGGCTCAGGGAGCAGTTATCTTGGCTGCCAATACGCTGCTGATACAGTTTTTCACTATCTACAGCTATGTGATGGATGGCTTTGCCTTCGCTGGCGAGGCATTGTCGGGCCGCTATCTGGGTGCTGGCGACAATGATATGCTGAGGCAGACGGTGTTGAGGCTCTTCGGATGGGGGACGGTTGTGGCATTGGTCTTCACGCTGTTCTATTGGCTGGGCGGACCGTTGTTGCTTCGCTTGCTGACGACTGATGCCAAGGTTGTTCTGACGGCGATAATCTATCTGCCTTGGGCGGTGCTCATCCCTGTGGCAGGCTTGGCTGCCTTCGTTTGGGATGGCATTTTCATCGGGACCACCCTTTCCAGAGGCATGTTGATGTCTGCCTTCATCGCAGCAATCTCGTTCTTCACCCTGTGCTTCGCCCTTTCGCCGACGATGGGTAATCATGCATTATGGTTGGCTCTGCTCGTATATTTGTTTATGCGAGGTGCCATCCAAACCTTTTTATGGAAAAATAGAAAATGAAACGGACAGCAATTATAGGAGGAGGAGCGGCAGGCTTCTTTCTGGCCATTAATCTCAAGGAGATGTGTCCAGAGATGGAGGTCACCATCCTTGAGCGTGCACAAAAAGTACTACGAAAAGTGGAGATATCGGGTGGAGGACGTTGTAATCTGACCAACTCGTTTGAAGAGGTGAAGGATTTGCAGTCGGTATATCCTCGTGGGCATCGATTGTTGAAGCGCCTCTTCAAGTGTTTCGACCATCATGATACTTGGCGGTGGTTCGAAGATCGAGGTGTCAGGCTAGTCACTCAGGCTGATCATTGTGTCTTCCCTCTGTCGCAGGATTCCCATACGATTATCAATCTTTTCTTGTCTGAAGCGCGCCGTCTGGGCATCATTGTAAAAACAGGTTGTCAAGTGAAAAACCTCGATGAAATGGGCGATTTTGACTTTGTTTGCGTCACTACTGGAGGGCAGCCACGCGCCGATGGGCTCCTTTGGTTGGGACAGGAAGTGGTGGAGCCTGTGCCGTCGCTCTTCACGCTAAGTATCGATGATATTTCTCTCAAGGCTCTCATGGGGACGGTGGTTCCCAATGTTTCGGTAATGATACCCGCTACGAAGATGCGTGCGTCAGGACCTCTGCTCATCACTCATTGGGGCATGAGTGGTCCGGCCATCCTCCGACTCTCTAGCTATGCTGCCCGTCAACTGTATGAGGTGAAATACCATTCGCCGCTGCTGGTGAATTGGACAAGTTGCACAGAAGCAGAGGCGACGGAAACGCTGACCACGCTGATGTATACGTGCAGTCAGAAGCAGATTCCCTCTGTTGCTCCTTTGGGCTTGCCACAGCGTCTCTGGGCTTATCTTGCAGAGAAGAGCCTAGGGCAGCGGGCTCATGCTCCTTGGGGAAGCTTGAACCAGAAGGAACTGAGCAGACTCATTAATGTGCTTACTGCCGATTGCTATACCACCAGCGGCCGCGCTCCCCATCGCGATGAATTCGTTACTTGTGGAGGCATTGCCCTTTCTGCCGTCGACCCCAATACATTGGAGAGCCGCACTCGTCCTGGTCTTTACTTTGCTGGTGAGGTGCTCGACATCGACGGAGTCACGGGAGGCTTCAACTTCCAGGCTGCGTGGACTACGGCCTATACCGTAGCCCATAGTATAGCCCGTCGGGGCTTGGAAAACTTAGAATGCTCGTGTCGTGAAAAAGAAATGGGCTGAGAAATTTGGTTTTTCCCTTGCTTATTAGTAACTTTGCACCGCAAAAACGTAAAGAAGCATGATGAAGAGAATAACGGCCGTGATGGCTGCGTTGCTGCTGACGATAACAATCAGTGCCCAGCGCGACGATGAAATGCAGAGAATCAGGAAGTTGCACATGGCTCTATCGGCCATCGAGGCATTGTATGTGGATACTGTCAACGCAGACAAGGTGACTGAGGATGCCATCCGCGGTATGCTGGAGAAGCTCGACCCGCACAGCAGCTACAGCACTCCGAAGGAGACGAAGGAGATGACTGAGCCGCTGAACGGCTCGTTCGAGGGCATCGGTGTGCAGTTTAATATGGCTGATGACACGCTGCTGATCATTCAGCCGGTGAGCAACGGCCCGTCAGAGAAGGTGGGCATCCTGGCTGGCGACCGCATCGTGGCAGTGGCCGACACAGTGATTGCTGGTGTAAAGATGTCGAAAGAGGAGATCATGCGGCGCTTGCGTGGTCCGAAAGGCACCATCGCCCGTCTGAAGATAGTGCGCCGCGGTATCCGCGACACGCTGCGCTTCGACGTGGTGCGTGATAAGATTCCTGTCCATTCCATAGATGCTACGTATATGATTCGCCCGGGGGTAGGCTATGTACGCATAGGCAGTTTCTCGGCTACCACCTATCAGGAATTCATGGAGAGCATGTCGCGGCTGCAGAAGGAAGGCATGAAAGACCTGGTGCTCGATCTGCAAGGCAATGGCGGCGGCTATCTGCAGGCAGCAGCCGACCTGGCCGGCGAGTTCCTGCAGCAGGGTGACCTCATCGTTTATACGGAGGGACGCACCGTACCTCGGCATGAGTATAAGGCCTCGGCCTATGGCTCGTTCCGTCAGGGCCGTGTAGTCGTGCTGGTGGATGAATACTCGGCCTCGGCTGCCGAGATTGTCACGGGAGCCATCCAGGATCAGGACCGTGGTCAGGTGGTGGGTCGCAGAACCTTCGGCAAGGGCCTGGTGCAGCGTCCCATCGAGATGCCCGACGGTTCGATGATCCGCTTGACCATCGCACATTATTATACACCGTCGGGGCGCTGCATCCAGAAACCATATGAGAAGGGGAACAAGAAGGACTATTCGCTCGATATGGTGAACCGCCTGAAGAGTGGTGAGCTGATGAGTGCCGACAGCATTCATTTTGCCGACTCATTGAGGTTTGAAACGTTGCACGAGCATCGCACGGTCTATGGTGGTGGTGGCATCATGCCCGACTACTTCGTGCCGCTGGACACCACGCATTATACGCGATTCCATCGGGAATTGGCCGCCAAGGGTATTATTATCCAGCAGAATCTGCGCTATGTGGACAACCATCGGAAGGATCTCAAGAAGAAATACTCGAAGTTTGAGGTTTTCAAGCGCGACTTCGAAGTGCCACAGGAGCTGATGGATGCCGTGATGGCTGAGGGTGAGAAACAGAACGTGAAGCCTGTCGACGATGATGAGCTGCAACGCTCCATGCCTTTGCTGACGCTGCAACTGAAAGCACTCATTGCCCGCGACCTTTGGGACATGAGCGAATACTATTCAGTAATCAATGAGGATAGCGAGATAGTGAAGAAGGCGCTGGAACTGTTACAATAGTTCTAAAGCACGGTTTTCAGCGGCTTCCATCTGCTCGCGCTCACCGGGACCTTTGTCGTTTTGTCCGCAAAGGTGGAGGATGCCGTGAATGATGACACGGTGCAATTCCTCATTGTAGTCCTTGCCCAGCTGCTCGGCATTGGAGCGGACAGTGTCGAGCGAGATGACGATATCGCCGTTGATGGTGTCACCCTCGTCATAGTCGAAGGTGATGATGTCGGTGTAGTAGTCGTGCTGCAGGAACTCACGGTTCACTTCCAGTATTTTCTCATCGTTGCAGAAGAGGTAGCCCACCTCGCCGACTTTCTTTCCGTAGGAAGCTGCCACGCGGCGGATCCAAGCGGTGGTGTCGCGACGGCGGATTTTGGGAAATGGGATGTTTTCGTTGTTATATGAAATCATTTCTTAGGAAGATAAGGTGAAACATCGACACCGAAGTGCTGCAGCTCGCGTACCATCGATGAGGAAATGCTTGAATACTGTGGCTCGCTGTATAGTAGAATAGTCTCCACACCACTGAGCTGACGGTTGATGTCGGCCTGCTCGCGTTCGTACTCAAAATCCTTGGCTGAACGCACTCCTTTTACGATGAAATGGGCATTTTCTGCTTTTGCGAAGTCGACGGCCAGTCCGTAATAGGGCTTCACTTCGATGGCAGGTTGGTCGGCATAGAGCTTGGCAATTACGGCCACCCGTTCTTCGGCAGAGGGTAGGCCGGGCTTCTGCACGTGGTCGCCCACGACACCGATGACGAGACGATCGAACAGTGGGAGGGCGCGAGTCACGATAGAATCGTGACCTATGGTGAAGGGGTTGAAGCTACCTACGAATATTCCGGTCTTCATTGGTCGAATAGATTTGGTTGCATAATGTTTCCACCATAAGGATTGCGCCCGAAGTGACGATAGGCCAGCTCGGTGACCATGCGTCCGCGTGGTGTGCGCTTGATGAAGCCTTCCATGATGAGGAACGGCTCGTAGACCTCCTCGATGGTGCCAGAATCCTCACCGATAGCAGTAGCAATGGTCGTAATGCCCACAGGACCGCCGCGGAACTTGTCGATGATCGTGAGCAGGATCTTGTTGTCGATCTCGTCCAAGCCATACTTGTCGATGTTCAAAGCAGTGAGGGCAATGCGTGAGATACTGGTGTCGATGCCGCCGTTGCCCTTCACTTGGGCGAAGTCGCGAACGCGTCGCAGCAGAGAATTGGCTATACGGGGCGTGCCACGTGAGCGGCCTGCAATCTCCATCGCTGCATCCTCGGTGATGGGCACTCCTAGCAGCCTTGCAGAGCGCTCAATGATGGCGCAGAGCGTCTCTGGGGCATAGTACTCCAGATGCATATTGATACCAAAGCGGGCTCGCAGAGGGGCTGTGAGCAGACCGCTGCGGGTGGTGGCTCCCACGAGGGTGAAGGGATTGAGGTCGATCTGTATGGAGCGTGCTGAAGGGCCTTTGTCGATCATGATATCGATACGATAGTCCTCCATCGCTGAGTAGAGATACTCCTCGACGACGGGTGACAGACGATGAATCTCATCGATAAACAGCACGTCGCGAGGCTCTAGCGAAGTGAGGATGCCCGCCAAATCGCCTGGTTTGTCGAGCACAGGGCCGCTCGTAATCTTGAAGCCCACCCCTAGCTCGTTGGCGATGATGTTCGAGAGCGTTGTCTTTCCAAGTCCTGGAGGACCATGAAGAAGCGTGTGGTCGAGTGGCTCGCCACGGTATTTGGCCGCTTCCACGAATACGCGGAGGTTCTCCACTACCTTTTGCTGACCGCTGAAGTCGTCGAAGGCGAGTGGTCGGAGAGCGTTCTCAAAGTCTTTCTCGCCTTGAGTGGCAGCATAGCGCTCTTGCCGGATGTCGAAGTCGTTATCTTGCATAGTTTTTTCTTTTTCTAGATAATCTAGCTGCTCTGGAAGTTCTAGATTTTAGTAGAGAAGGCCAGCGCATACATCCTCATCTGCTTGACCATGGCCAACAGACCATTGGAGCGGGTGGGAGAGAGATGCTCACGCAATCCTATCTGGTCGATGAAGTAGAGGTCGGCATTGAGTATATCCTGAGGCGTCTGGTTGTCGAGGACACGGACAAGCAGGCTAACAATGCCTTTCACGATGAGTGCGTCGCTCTCTGCCTGGAAGTGGATATGTTCGCCGTCATAATCTGCCTGCAGCCAAACGCGGCTCTGACAGCCTTCGATGAGGTTGCTTTCTGTCTTGTATTTCTCGTCCAAGGGTGGCAGACTGTTGCCCATGTCAATGAGCAGTTGGTAGCGGTCCATCCAGTCGTCAAGGTCCTGAAACTCCTCGATAATTTCGTCTTGTAATTCGTTGATGCTCATACTTCTGATGTTAGTTTAAACAGCTTGTCGCTGGGTCTTACTTTACCTGTGACGGGGATGGCGATGCGTTCTCCCTGTGGAGCCTCGTCGACAGGGTTGCCGTCGTTATCATGAATCTCAGTAGCCGTAAGGTACATGACTCCCGTGGTGGGACCTGTGACGAGGAGCTTGTCGCCCAGCTTAAAAGTGGTGGCCTCGACGGCAAATTCGCCGACTGAGAGCTTGGAGTAATATTTTGTAGCCTTGCCCACATAGACCTTCCGCTCAGTGGCATTGCTGCCGTAGGTCTTGTTCCATTCGCCCATGAGCTGGCCCTGATAATAGCCATCCCAGAAACCACGGTTGAACACACGTGCCAAACGTTCGTCCCACTCGTCCTTGCGCTCTTCGGTGAAGGTGTCATTGAGTACCGACTGAATGGCTTCCTTGTAGCATTTCACGACGTTGAAGACATATTCAGGTCCTCGTGCGCGCCCTTCAATTTTGAAGACTCTCACGCCAGCCTTCATCAATCGGTCGATGAAGCGGATGGTCTTGAGGTCTTTAGGACTCATGATATATTTGTTGTCTATTTCCAACTGATGCCCCGTCTCATTGTCGGTGACGGTGTAGGAGCGACGGCATATCTGAATGCATTCCCCACGGTTAGCCGAGCGGTTGGCAGCATGAAGACTCATATAGCATTTCCCGCTGATAGCCATGCAGAGGGCACCGTGGCAGAACATCTCTATGCGTACAAGCTGCCCGCTGGGACCACATATTTGCTCCTCAATGATCTGTCGATGGATTTCCTCCACTTGATCTATCTTCAACTCTCGGGCCAGAACCACCACGTCGGCAAACTGTGCATAGAAGCGCAGCGCCTCTATGTTGGAGATGTTCAGTTGTGTCGACAGATGCACCTCCAGCCCGATGTTGCGGCAGTAGGTCATCACGGCTACGTCGCAGGCAATGATGGCACTGATGCCGGCTAGCTTGGCAGCGTCGAGTATCTCATGCATCAGAGGGATGTCCTCACCATAGATAATCGTGTTGACGGTGAGATAGCTCTTGATGCCGTGTTCATCACACTGGTGGGCGATGTCCTTCAGGTCGTCGATGGTGAATGCCGAGGCAGAGCCTGCACGCATATTGAGCTTCTCGATACCAAAGTAGATGGAGTCGGCACCAGCCTGTATTGCTGCCGCCAGCGACTCCTTGCTACCCACAGGTGCCATCACCTCGAAATCCTTTAATTTTGCATTCATGGGTGCAAAATTACGAAAAGTTGAGTGAAAAACCAAATAATAAGAAAAAAAAACGTAACTTTGCAGCGTTGAAACCAAAACCAAGACAATGAAGAAGATGAAACACCTACTCTTAGCCGTAATTCTGGGGCTTTCAGGACTGACCGCCAATGCCCAGCAGAAGGCTACTATCCGCCTCAATGCGCAGACGCAGTATCAGCACATTACGGGCTTCGGCGGTTTCGTATGTTCGCCACAGTTTACCTATAACCATATGTCGAATGCCGACATCAAAAAAGTTTGGGGCGAAGGCAGTACCGTGGGCTGTAATATCATGCGTCTCTACATCCCTATTGGTAAGAACAGTTGGAGCCAGTCGCTGCAGACAGCGAAGAACGCTAAGCAGATGGGGCTTATCGTCTTTGCTTCACCTTGGGGGCAGCCTGCCGAGTGGAAGACCAACGGCACATCAAACGCTAAGAACAGCGACGGCACTACAGGCAAGCTGAAACGTGAGAACTGGCCCGACTATGCCCAATATCTGGAGGACTATGTCCAATACTTACGAAAGAACGGTGTTGAACTGGACGCCATCTCCATTCAGAACGAACCAGATTGGCCTGCCGAGTATGCTGGATGTCTGTGGTCAGCATCCGAGATTGCTGAGTTTGTGAAGACCTATGGCCCGACGATCAGCTGCAAAGTGATGGCTCCTGAGACGTTGGGAGTCAGTGACTCGTATGTCAATGCGCTGAACAAGGCCGATGTACTTCCTGGCTTCGATATCTATGGTGGGCATCAGTACGGCGGCCTTCAGTCTGCCTACAAGAATCTGGCAGCGAAAGGTAAGGAACTATGGATGACGGAATATCTTATCAACTGGAATGAGGCGGAGAACAACACCCGCAACTTCGATTTCTCGAAAGACTTCTTTAATTTCTTTCAGGCCATAAACACATGTATGTTGGGAAACTTTAATGCCTGGATACACTATGCAGCCAAGCGTTATTATGCTATGCTGGGCGATGGTCAGCGGGGCACTTCTAGTGGCGTGGTGACCAAGCGTGGCTATGTGATGGCTCATTTCGCACGTTTTGTCACGGGTATGACCCGCATTCAGGGAACGATCACTGGTGGTCCCCTTCAGGGGTCAGCCTACATCTCCCAAACGGGTGACACTGTAGTGGCTGTATTGGCAAATGCTTCCGATGAACCTGTCGTGCTCACTGCCGACCTGCCATTCTACACGCAGAAAGGCATGCTCTACACCACCACGAAAAACCGCAATATGTCTGCCACTATGCTGACTCCCGACCAGGAGACTTGTCGTCCTCAGGTGACTATCGAGGCGCAGGCAGTGGCCACCATGCTTTTTGTCCGTAGTCGTGACCGTCAGCCGTCAAACATGACAGCCGCCATCAGTCGTTTCGACCACCTCGACGATATGAGCATCACGAGGAGTACTTTCACCACAGCATATAAGTTGAGCAACAAGACCAAGACCTTCGACCATTCCAACCCGCTCATCTCTTCGCGTACCAATGCCAGCTATGGCTATGTGGCCTTGAATGACCGCTATAACAGACTTGTGATGCACGTGAAGAGAGTTACCTCGACCATGAACTACACTAGCTCCAACACTACACTTACCTATGTCAATGCCAAGGGAGAGGTGGCTACTCACAACTATGGTGAGCTGGATCTGAATCGTCGTGAGAACTTTGATCTGACGTTCGACCTCTCACCTGCTACACTTGCCGATGGCTGTATGGGCCTGATTTCCTTGACGAATAACAACTGGTCGTCGACGTTGACCATCACCTTTGGTGATGTCTATCTTGGCACCAATTATGCAGGCACGTTAAAAGGCAACTATGTGAGTGACGACAGCTATGTCCAGCAGTTCTCGGAGGATGATGCCTGCACGAGCGTTGATATGACGGCAGTCAATGAATTGCCGCTGTCGCTCCCTTGGATAGAAAGGACTAATCGTGTGGCCTATGTTCCCGAACAGAGTCCCCTTACCCTTACTAATATTGTCAGTGGCAATAGCTGCACGCAGCTCAGCCTGCGTGCCGACGGTGGTGACTTCCGTCCCATGAGCTCGTTTAATGCCGATGTTGCTACCCTCACAATACCCACTAATGGTCTTCGCCTCGTGATGGCTCCCTTCGATGCTAGCCTCCCTGATGGTGTCCGCGCCTATGCTCTGGGGAGCGATCTCACGCTGACACCCGTTCAGCAGATTACGGCCCACCAGCCAGTGCTCATCGAGAGTGGTAGCGGCACAGTTACCCTTTCTGGTTGTGGCACGATAGGCTATAGTGTCAGTCCTCTCGATGCATTGCTCCGAGGCACCTATACGACAGCGCCACTCTATCTAGGCGACTATGTGTTGACCCATAATGGCCAAGGAGAGAGAGGATTCCTTAGAGTTGCGACAGCGGGAGTTCTACAACCTTTCGATGCCTACTTACAACTGCCATCTTCGACAGCCGACTTCCTGCCACTCGATCTCTCGCAGACGGGTATCAATACAGCAACGGCAGAGCTGAGCCCTGCCGTTGCTTACAATCTCCATGGTCAGCGCGTCAACAGCGCTGCCAAGGGCATCATCATTGTTAGAGGGAAGAAGACGGTCCAACGATAACGAAGGCTCCGTTCTTCGGAATCACAACTGGCAGCGTGCGCCGCTTCGATTGACGAACAGTGTTCACGCTGCCATTTAATTGTGCATCATCGGTATAGACGGTGAGCTGCGTACCTTGATCGAACATAGGCAGTTCGAGAGTGGCGTTCACAGGCTCCTCCTGGGCATTGATGCCAACGACATACCATGTATTACCACTGCGGCGGGCCATGAGTGCATAGCGTCCGGGATAGCCGTCGATAAAGCGTACTTCATCCCAGGTGGTGGGTACTTGCTTCATGAAGTCGATGGCCCATGAAGGAGCATCGTCGAGGTTGTTTGGAGCGAGAGCGAAATGTTGTACACTGCTCTGGAAGAGCACTGCTGTGGCAAGCGCGAAAACATCGCTGGTGCGTCGCTGCGAACCATGTTTGTTGTCGGCATTATAGTAGTGGTTGAGTGCCGATCCGCCAAAGTCCATCGATCCCACAGTATTGCGGATGAAGGGATGTGTGGCGGCATTGGTTGCCTCCGCATCGCAGGCTCCCTGTCCAAAGTGCAGGTTCTCGGAGGCGAGAACAGCCTCAGATGCTACATAGTTAGGATACATGCGCTCCCATCCGCGAGGAAGGGTGCATCCGTGGAAGATGACTTGCAGGCCAAAGTCATTGGCATCGGTGAGGATATCCTCATAAAGCTGCATCATAGGCTGCTTGTCGCCACCGAAGAAGTCGACCTTGATGCCCAGGATGCCATTCTTCTGCATCCATGCCATCTCTTTACGGCGGGCACCGGACTTATCCATCTTGTCCTTAGGCGACTGCGGGGCATCGTTCCACGCACCATTACTATTGTACCAGAGGAAGAGGCCTACACCTTTCGAGCGACCGTAGCGGGCCAGTTCTTCCATTTTCTCATAGCCTATCTGCTTGTCCCAAAGAGCATCGACCAGCACGGAGCGCCAACCCATAGCAGCTGAGAAGTCGATGTAGCGTTTCTGCTCATCGAAGTTGCAGCTGGCATCCATGCCGATAATCCACGACCAAGAGCCCTTGCCATAAGTGTAGTCGCGTGAAGCTGTGTATTTGGGTTGTACAAGATCGGTGCTGACAGTGGTCTCTGCGATATTCTTTAGGGTGCGTCCGAGAGTGATGGTGCGCCAAGGTGTCTGGCAGGGCAGGGAAACGGCTGCAGTGGTACTGCCGTGTCCGTTGAGCTCACCGGGCTGAGGGAAGCCGATGGCATAGGCATTGTCTCCTTTGTTGAGGAGTCGGCAGGCGACGTAGCGCCCGTCAGTGCCCGTCTCAGAGATGAGCAACCATGATGAAGGAGTGACGGTCGTTTTCTTGGTTTTTCCATTTTTTCCGGAAAGTCCGGAATCTCCGGTGTTTCCTGAATTATCAGCCACCTTAAACAAGCATGGAAAACTGTAACCCTCGCCCATGCCATTCCTGCCCATCTGGGCGTCATAGGCATAGCCGGTCTCATAGCTGGGTGAGGTGCGTGCAAATCCTCCCATAGGCCTTGACTGAGGACATAGGAAGGTGGTGGTACCTTCGGGTAGGATGAACCCGCTCGCCTCGCTCTCGACAATGGCTACCAGAGTTTCCCCTCCACGTGCTCTTCTGGGGAAGAGCTTGTAGCAGAAAGCGACATCGCGGTTGCTTACACGGAAAATAATGTCGAGGGCAGCTCTCCCATCCTTTTGAAAATGGCAGATGGCTTCTGTGGCCTCGTAGTCGACATGACGCTGCTTGATAGTATTGACAGTGTATTGATCAGTGACGGTCGTTACATCGCATGAGTTCAAAGCAAGTCCTTGGGTCAGATCGTCGAAGTTAAGGGTTACTCCTAATGGCGATGGGAGCAGGAAAGGCTGTCCTTCGTATGATACTTGATAGGTGGGACGGCCACCATTATCGTTGACTGTTACTGCAACCTTGCCGTCAGGGCTGTTGAATTGCTTCTCTTCAGCCATGACGCTCAGGGCGCACATCACCAACATGGCTGCTAAATAGTTTCTTTTCATGATTCGAATCTCCACCAGTTAAAGTTAAATAGTTTTGCTCCTTTGTTACCTCTGAAAGTGAAATAGACATCGTGACGTCCTGTTATGCCACTAGGGATGTCGGTACGGAGTGTCTGCCACTGCTCCCACCCGCCGGTACGGGGAACTTGAAGCGTTGTGATTGGCCTGGCTCCAAGGCTGTCAAGGCGCACCTCCAAGCGTCCGCCCTGCAGGGCAGAGGCTACAGAGGCTGTAAATGTCGTGGCTGCCTGTTGGCCAAAGTCAACCTCTCGCACTTTAATATAGTCACCGTTCTGGATGTCACTGACGAAGACACCATCTTGGTCGTTGTTCTCAGTCTTTACTCCCTTGGAGAAAGCCATGGTCTCAGCCTCGTTGCGCTGGAAGGGATTCAGCGTTCCAATAGGAGTTACACCCGCGTCAGTATGATGGATGATAGGGAAGGTGCCGTCGGCATTGTATTGGAACTCTTCCACGGCGACACTACGCCCGAAGCCTCCTCCACCAGGCAACTTGCCTGTGTGGTAGAAGAAATAGCTATGTCCCTTGAAGTCGATTACACCGCAATGATTAGTAAACGACTTTGTGTCTTCCTGAGGCATGATGTGTCCGCGATATGTCCAAGGACCCTCGAAAGAAGGTGCTGTAGAATAGGCAATGTGCTCGGGAATACCGCCTGCTGCATAGAGAAGGTAGTAGAGGGATTGGGACTTTTTAGCGGGCCTTCCTTTCTTGTCAAGGGGGAATACATTGCGTTTCAAGATCCATGGCCCCTCGGTATATACATCCTGATATTTCACATCCTTCTGCCGTTCCTTGGCGTTAGGGGCACCGAAACCTTCGATAGTTTGATTGACAATGCTTACCGAACCGTCAAAGCTGACCATGTCAGGATTGAGTTTGGCATAATGGATGGTAGGATTACCCCAGAATATCCATGCCTGGCCATCATCGTCGATGAAAACGGTCGGGTCGATGTTGTCCCAGCTGCCATCATCGTAGAGGGGACCGTTCAAGGCATCGTGGAAAGGCCCTGTGGGCGTATCGCCTACAGCTACGCCGATGGCCATGCCGCCACTGAGTTTTGAATGGGCGCAGATATACCAATAGAACTTGCCGTTGCGCTCGATGCACTGTGAGGCCCAGGCGCGGTCATCGGCCCAAGTGAAGGAAGCAAGACTGAGCAACGGACCGTGGTCTGTCCAGTTCACCATGTCACTACTAGAATAGACGCGCCATTCGTACATCCAGAAGAAGTCGGCAGCGTCCTCGTCATGTCCTGTGTAGACGTACACCTTGTCGCCATAGACCATAGGTGCAGGGTCACTGGTGTACCATGTCTGCACAAAGGGGTTCTGTGCTAATGCCATGCTTGAAGTGAGAGCAATGGCTGCTGCAAGAAGAGTCCTTTTCATTGTCGTTTTGTTTAATGGGGTTTCTTTTTGTGTGCAAAGGTACAAATAAGAGGGCAAACGACGTTGGTCATTTGTTGCACATTTTTTGGGGATTGTATCATCAGCGGTTTTTCAGGTCGTCGGTGGTGCGTTGGAGGATGGCTTTGCTCACTTGCAGCAGTCTCTGGGCGTCAGTACTTTCTTCGATGATGAAACGATTGGTGGTGAAATCGTAAAGCACATGTCCGGTTGAGTCTGCAATCCACTGGGCATTGTTGTAGTTGTGTACGGCAGTTGGGTAGGCATAGGTGCTGGAGAGGACATCGCGGCTGAAAGAGAAATCGTCGTGAGGCAGGCGCAGCTGTCCCAGCAGTGTGGCTGCGAGGTCGCTTTGGTTGCAGATCATGTTGAATGACCGTGGCTCCTTAATGGCTCCTCCTAACCAAAGCATGGGTATATGGTTCTTCTCAAGAGGTGTCGATTGGTCGATATGTTTATAGTTGATGCCGTGATCGGCGGTGAGAATGACGAGCAACTCGTCCCATACAGACGACTTTCGCATGTTCTCTATGAAGCTAAAAAGACAATCATCGAGGTAGGCAAAGGCGTTTAGTATTTCGTCATCATGGCGCTGCAAGGGTACATCCCAAGGTTCATGGCTGGAGAGGGTGCTATAGCCAATGAGGAGTGGCTGGCTGGCATCGTGACTCTTTAGGATTCTCTGTTCAAGGGTTTGGAAGGTGATGTCATCACGTACGCCCCAATTCGCACTGTGCTGCTGTGCTGCTGTATAGTCATCCTGACTGGTGAGGTGCTCCCATCCGGTTGCAATGAGGTAGCTACGCATGTTGGTGAAGTTAATGTCGCCACCATAGAGGTAGTTTGTAGCGTATCCTTTTTTCTGGAGAGTGCGAGCAATAGATGGCAACGTTCGGCTTTTCTCAGGCATCTTCATGACTGAGATAGCAGGGAATGATGGATAGCCGCTGAGTGCACATACGGTCCCTCTATCGGTGCGCCAAGTGTTGCCATAGCATTGACTGAAGTAGATGCCTTCTTGTTTCAGTTGCTGCAAGTGAGGCATGACATGGGCAAACTCTTCCCCGGCACTTTCGAGGAGAATGATGACAATGGTTGAAGGACGGGTGGTAGTGAGCAGCGTGTCGTTATCGTTGCTCTCAGTGGTATAGACTTGCGCAGTCAGTTGCTGACACTCATCGTCGCTGAAGAAGTCGTAGGCAGACAGGTTACCTAGCTGGTGAGTGAGAGAATAGAGGAAACTGAATACAGGATTGACGGCGGCATGGTTGAGAAACTGGTTCTGTGAGAAATACACTTGTCCGATGTTGGTGGTCGACTCACCCAGACCACCACGGATGCCAATGACCATGAGAGGCATCAATGCCAGCCAGACCAACGACTCAATCAGGCGGCGTTGCTTTGTTGTCCGGCTGACATCCTTCTTTGGTAGTGTAAACTTGTATAAGAGAAAGATAATGATGACAAGCCCCAAAAGTAATAATCCCCGACCAATGAGGTACCACATCGACACGCTCTGCGTGATGCCTTCTGGTTGCGACAGATATTGCAGGCAGGATGCATCAAGCTTGAACCCCCAGAAAGGATAAAGACTGGTGTCGGCGACGAAGGCTAAAGCCAAGGCTAGGGAGATGAAGAAATGATAGACTACCAGCACTTTACGTGGTATGGTTACCCAAACATCAACCAAGCATAATACCAATGGCACGGCCATCACGTAGAGAGCAGTCGAGAGGTCGAGTGAGAGTCCGTGGAGCAAAATAGCCGGCAAGTCGGAAGCGTCAATGGCGTGTCCTTTACCACAGCATAGCACAAAGACTATCTTGGCTATGATGAAGAGCAGCACCGTCAACACGTATGCGCTCAGTAGGTATCGCAGCCGTTGTCTCATCAGTTGCTGTTCTCGCGCTCGGCATACTCCGATGGGGCGATGCCGAAGTGCCTACGGAAAATGGTAGAGAAATGTGCCAGATTGGAGAATCCCACGGTATAGGCAACCTGTGTGACGTTGATTTTCTGCTCCTTCAACAGGCGTGCAGCCTGCTCCAGTCGTATGTTGCGGATAAACTCACTGGTGGAGATACCAGTCATCTCCTTCATCTTACGGTGAAGTTGAGCTCGGCTGATACATACTTCCTGAGTGAGCTTTTCAACGTTGAAGTCGCTGTCAGAGAGATTCTTGTTGATGGCTTTCATGATACGCTCCATGAGTTGCTCGTCGTTGCCCTTCACTTCCGGCTGCTCCACAAGGTCGGCTTGTTGCTGGGCTCCGGAGAACTTGCCTTTCAGACGCTGGCGGTTGATGATAAGGCTTTCAATCACCTTATGTAGCTCCTCCAGCACGAATGGCTTGGCCAGATAGGCATCAGCGCCACGTTCCAGTCCCTCCAACCGATTGGCAACGTCGGCCTTCGAAGTAAGCATCACCACTGGCAAGTGCGACAGGTTGAAGTTTGTCTTGATCATGCGGAGGAGGGTGAAACCGTCCATCTCGGGCATCATCACGTCACTGACGACGGCATCGTATTCGTTAGTGAGTAGTTCCTTGATGGCATCCTTGCCGTTTAGGCATACGCCGAACTTATAGTATTGCTTTAATTCAGAGGTGATGTAATGGCCTATCTCCAGGTCATCATCGACGATGAGCACTTTGTGCCTTGAAGTAGGTGCTTTTGCGCTACTAGGCTGGACGACGGGCACCTCAGGTGTCGAGGTGTCTATCTCTTCCTGTCTCAGGTGACCATTGCCCAATGGCAGTCGAACGGTGAAGACGGAGCCTTGCGTGTCCTGACGGTTGGCCGCCTCGATGGTGCCGTGATGCATGTCAACGATCATCTTGCAGAGGTTAAGTCCTATGCCAGTGCCCTCAGTGCTTGCCTGATGAGCATTGCCACCTTGATAGAAGCGGTCGAAGATGTGTTTCAGACTATCTTCACCTAGGCCTACACCGTTGTCGATGACCTCCAATTGAGCTTCCTCGCTTTGACGTGAGAGTCGTAGCGTTATCGAGTTGCCGTCGTGGCTGTATTTGAATGCATTCGAAAGCAGGTTTGTAATAACCTTGTCGAATTGGTTGCGGTCAATCCATACCTTCAGCTCGTCGAGACCCTCATGTTGTATCTCAAAGTTGATGTTACGTTCTTTGGCGTTAAATTCGAACATCTTCCCGATGCCTTGGACAAAAGTAATGAGCTCAGTCTCCTGGCAATGGAGGTGCATCTGTTGCTTGTCGATTTTGCGTACATCAAGAATTTGGTTTACCAGGTTCAGGATGCGTTTCGCATTGTGGTCGATGGTGTCCAGAGATGAATGCACCTCTGCCTCACTGTTATTTTTCAGCAGGCGCTTCAATTTCTCCAGTGGACTCATGATAAGTGTCAGAGGCGAACGTATGTCATGGGTAGCGTTAATCAGGAATTTCATCTTGTCTTCATCTAGTCGCTGGCGCATGCGGCGTCGATATTGTAAGGCGACGAATCCGATGAGTCCCAGCAGAAGGAGTGCATAGATGAAATAAGCAAGTCCGGTGCGGTACCATGGCGCACGTACGGTGACCACAACCACCTTCACTGGCGAATGCACATTCCCTTGAAGGGCACGCACCTCGATGCGGTAAGTGCCAGGCTGGAGGTGTCCCAAGGTGAAATCATTCTTCCCTTCGGGGTTCTCTACCCAAGACCCTCCGTTCACACGGTATTCAAAGGTAACGTTTGCCGGGTTATCATAGTTGAATTGTGAGAAAGCGAGTGTGATGGTATGGTCGAGGTAACTAAGGGTGAAATAGTTGCATTCGCCTATTGCCTCATCAGCAACATGCACACCGTTGAGTATCGTGCGAGTGTTGATATATTCATCGCCGACACGGAACGCTGTCAATTGCAGTGGGTCTAGTGCGGAGGAGCTGCCCTTGATATTCTCTGGTGCGAACACCGTCAGTCCGTCGTTATGACCGAAGTAGATGAGGTCATTGTCAGTATGCATGCCGACGCCGACAATGTATTCCTTCTGTGTGAGCCCGTTGCCGTTGACATGGCCGATGAAAGTGCCTGTTTCCAGCGAGTATTGCCAGATACCCTGAGACGTAGAGCACCATATGTCGCCATCGTTGCTCTGAACGATATAGTTCACCACCTTGTTCGTGAGTTGCTCGCTGCCGGGGAAGCGTCGAACTTCCCTTGACTGGCGGTCATAAAGATAGAGTCCTCGCTCTGTGCCGATGGCTATCGAGCCGTTGAAGCCGTCATTGTCTTTAGCTGTTCGCAGTTCGCATACGTCGAAACATACCAAACCCGACAGTTGGCTCTCCCAGCCTTGGGAGCGGAAAGTGTCGCCCTTGGGGTCATAGCAAGCTATTCCAGATGCTGTGGCCATCCAAATCAAGCCTTCTTGGTCGGGTGCTAAACCTAAGATCCAGTTGTTGCATAGCCGACCGCGTATGGTATCGGCATCATTCATGCTGTAGTTGCGCAAGTAGCCTGTCTGGGGATTGTAAACGCAGAATCCGCGTGAGAAGGTCGAGATATAGATGTTGCCATCGTCGTCGGTGGTCATGTCATTAAACCTCTCGCATTCAAAAGTGAGTTTCAACTCTGATCGACCTGTGACGGGGTCGTAGGCAAAGAGTCCGTCATCAGTACCTAGCCAGAAGCGTTGCTGGCGGTCGCG
>JAEEGK010003007.1_pt1 | contig 42164 bp, 24 predicted proteins | sample 8958771 | NCBI WGS metagenome assembly JAEEGK01 (sample SAMN16246547, study PRJNA631951) | gut metagenome | biome: gut microbiome; feature: rumen; material: SC-attached | host: Bos | place: Iran: Karaj | collected 2018-10
ATTGATAGATTTGATTTTGGAAATGATAATTAGTAGGGCTTCCGTGGCGCAGTAGGTAGCGCGTTAGTCTCATAATCTAAAGGTCACGAGTTCGAACCTCGTCGGGAGCAGCCCTTCATATTTTTTGTTTTTAATGAATGGGAAGAATTAAAAAAATATTTTTATTAAAGTTATGTACTAGAATTATTTAAAAAAAATGAAAACAAGAAAAAAAAAATTATTAAGTTTTATCCAAACAATCAAAATTAAAAAAATCACAAGAAATTAATGAAATAATGAAATTATTTAATTTAAATTTATAAAAATGAATGAATTAACTTTTTTTAATTTATTAATTTAAATTTATTTAATTGTTATTATTTAAATTTTGAAAAAATAGAAGGAATTAATTAGTGATTTAAATACTGAAAAAAATATTATTAATATCAAAAAACATCTAAAAAATTTAATTATGATTTTAAATATTTAAAATTTACGAAAACAAATTTCTTCAATAATTCAATGTTCTTCTTATAATTTTCTATCAATAAAAAATAAGTTATTAAAACTTCTTATAATATTATAAAACATTTTGGCAAAAATTTTTTTTATCAATCACTTGAGTTATTATCTTTTTTTCAGTTATGATATCAATTTCAAATTTCAAAAGAGGCATTATTAATTATATTATTTTAACTTTATTGATTAAAATATATTCTATTATTGAAATTGATAAATAAAAAAAATAATTTATTAATAAGAAAATATTTAAATCTGAATGATATTCTAAAATTAATAATCTTTATATAACTTTATTTCAATATACAAATCATATTCTTATTTAAATAAATTTTATTGAATTTTTTTGATAAAATACATTTTACAATTTTAAAATAATTTAATTTATTTAATATATATTTAATTTAAAAATAAAAAAACATTATTAATAATATAAAAATGAATTTATATCTGAAAATTATTATTTTCTTATTTATTAAAACAATAATATCTAAATTATGATATCAACTGATAATTAGTATAAATTATTATTATAAATTATTAATCAGATTTAAAATATGAATTTTTCTCTAATAGGAATTTTAGGTGTTTTAGGAAATATATTTGCATTTTTTTTACAAATAAGTCCAATACCAACAATAATAAAAGGTTTAAAAGAAAAAGAAATAAAAAATTTAACATTATCTTATTTTTTAGTAGCTTTAATAAATACTGCATTTTGGTTTGGATTTGGATTCAATGAAAATGACAAATATATATATATAATAAATGCTTCAGGTCTTCTTTTTTTTCTTCTTTATACAAATATAAAAATATATATTGATTACCTTAAAATAAAGTATTTAATTCTTTTTAATATAATATATTTTATTTATTTGTTTTTTGTAGTTAAATGCTTATCAGGAAAAATTGATTTATTTATTGGGACAATAATATCATGTTTATGGCAAGGAACTACAATACCAACAATGAGACAATCTTTATTTAATAAAGATTCTTCTTTTGTAAATTTTGGAGTAATGATTGTTTCAATTATTAATTTTTTTATTTGGGTTTTATATGGTTTTTTTGATAATGTCTTTCTAATTTCTTTTGTTAATGGTATTTGCTTTATCTTTTGTTTTTTTAATATTTATATTTATTTTTGGTCTTTAGGAAAAATTCATAATGATTCTAAATTAATTTGTTTTCTTAAATTTATCTTTTGTGTTGATAATTTAAATGAAAATTTTGATGTTGAAAAATTCAAAAAATTAAAAGAAAGTTTGTCACAAGAGTAACTTTTTTTAATCATAATTTGAATATAATTTGTGTTAATAAAGTTTGGAAATTTTAGTTTGATATAATAATCATTAAGTTTAAATTATAATAAATTGATTATAAAAATGAGATTTTAAATATTTATAAATAACACATAAAAATTCTAAATTTGATTATGGTTAAATAATTTTAATTATAAATTCTTATATTATCCAACGATTCTGGAGCAATATATGGATATATCTATTTTATTTTTATTATATATTTATTTTTTACATGTTACAAAATTTCGTTTTCGTTTGATTTCATATTTTTAAATAAATTAATTAACATTTATCATTTAAGTCACTTTTAAATTCTCAGTAAATATAGAAGAATTAGGTTCTTGTCTCTCAAAAAATTTAATATCAATGACATTAATAAAAATATATCCTTATTCCATAAGTACCCAATAAATAATTGCTCAAATCTGGATGGGAATGTTATTTTAACATTAATATATGAGATGTAAATTATAAAAATATGATTTTAAGAAATGATAGTGTGAAATGTTATAAAAATAGTCTTCAGTTCTTTTTAAATGTAAATTGTTTATAAATTATCGTGAAAATCGAAATTAAACAAAAGCTATAATATTTAAAGAAATTTACTTTAAAATTATAGATTTGATTTACATTTATAGATATCAAATTTTAAATGTTGGTATTTCGATTACTTTTAATTTTGGATTAATCAAGCTGTGAATACTAATAGAGGAATATTATAATTATTTAAAAAAATTCTGACATTAAATGTTTTTTAATAAATGTTGAAAGAGATGAAAATTAAATACATTATTATATCTTTAAAGTAATAAAAGTTATTCTTATTAAGAGGAATTCTAAGTTTTTATAAAATTATTTAAATATTAAAATTGATTAATAATGAAATTTTTGTAAATAAAAAGTGATCATTAATAAAACCTTTAATTTTCTTAATATTAAAAATATTGAGATATATATTATTTACAAATTTTTTTTTTATTATTTTTGATATTTTGTGCCACCATCATAATTATTATTCCTACCACTTCTATTAAATCCATCGAATTTATTGTTGTTATTCCTTCTGTTTGAAGGTTGATTTAAAGGATAATTATTTCCTTTTAAATTTTTATTATGATTATAACTTTTTTTATCATAATATTTATGTTTATCATAATAATATTTTTGTGAATAATTATAACTTTTATTACTATCTATAATAAAATTTCTATCTAAATTCATACTCTTACTTAAATCATTTGTAAATTGAAGAGTATCATCTTTTTTATTATTTCTATTATTAACAAAGTCATTATTTGTTAAATTATTATTATTATTTGGATTTATTTCACCGTTTGGAACAAAGTTATATTTTGGAATATCCTGATCTAATTTTAGGAAATTACCATCAGGATTTCCATTATTCTCTAATTTACTATTAATAAATATTGGTTTTTTAATATCTTCTTCTTCTTTTTTATTTTTTTGATAATTTTTATTCCCATTAAAATTATTATTATTTTTAAATGCTATTTCAGGTTTTTTAGCATAATTTGAATTTTTATTTATAAAGTCACCACTATATTTTTTTTCATAGTTTTTATTCCCTGAGAAAGTGTTTGATAAAGGATCATTATTATAATATTTATGAGGTCTTTTATAACCATATTTTCCTTTTTTTCTTTTTTCTTTAAATGATTTTTTATGATCATATCCATTATCATAATTTCTAATAAATTTAAAAATGTAAAAATTACTTTCCATATCTTGGTTCTTTAGATATATATGTTTTTTCAATTTGAATATCATTAGAATTTTTTAAAGAATTCTCAAGATTTATTGTTTGAGAATATTTTGAATTTTCTTCTTCTTCTTCATAATAATCATCATCATATTCATCCCACTCTTGATCTTCAATATTATTTTCTATGTTTATTATAATATTAAAATATTATTACTTTCAATTTCATTTTCTTCTTGTTTATTATTAAATTTTTCAATTGATGCCATTATTAAATAAATTGATTCATGATATTTTTTGTTTTTTTATATTAATTTTTATTTATGATTAAATATTATTCGAGTTTAATTTAAATTTTGTATTGAAATGACAAACAATAAATATAAATTTTTAAAAGAAAAAAAGAAACAATATTTACTTATTATACAATTATAATTTAAAATTAAATTAATATTAATATATCAATTATTTTAAGAACAAAAAACATCATATCAATAATCAAATTATTTATCCTCATTTTGAAGAATTATAATCCAACATGAACTCGTATAAAAAGTAAAAAATCTAACATTTGAAATAAAGGTTGATTGAATTTGATCATTTAAATCACCAAACAAATTTTTTTTAAATAAATAAAAATAGAATAAACAAAAAAAAAGAATTTTTTCTTAATTATTTTTTGAAAATAAAATATTAAGGAATATTAAAATACTTATTATTATATATTTAAATTTATAATTTGTTTCATATTTATTTTTTGTCATTTAGTATTTTAAATGTATTTATATTTGAAACTAATCTTTGAGTTAATTTTTTAGGAAAATCATTAGTACCATTAAAAACTCTTTTATTTTGAGTAGATTCAGAATTTCTAGTTATAATTTGTGGTAAAGTTAAACAAGAATTTTCTGTATCAATAAAATTATCATTTATTTTGTTTTTAATTGAACTTTCATTATTTAATAAAAAATTATTTGTTTTAAATGTATTATAATGATTATTTTCTCTTTCTTTTTCAATAATTAAAATGCCATCTATTTTTCTTAAAGATGGAATTAATCGAATTAAATTTTCTCTATAATAATTATTTAAAGAAATTGGATTTCCTTTTAATATTAATTCATTTATGTGTTTTAAATCTGATATTTCTTCTAAACAATTTAAATCAACAATTTTATTATTTTCAAGAGATAAAACTTTAATTGATTCAAATTTCGATAAACCATTTATATTCTTTATAAAATTATTATCACATATAAAATATTGTAATAATGGTAAATCACCAAGAGAATTTTTTTCCAAATATTCAATTTTATTATTTGAAATATTTAAATAAATTAAATTACTCATATCATTTAAATTTTGAATATTGGAAAAATTATTTTCTTTTAAATTTAAAGTTTTTAAATTTTTTAAATACTGTATTCCATTTAAATTTATAAGTTGATTATTAGACATTTCTAGTTTTTCTAAATTTTGTAAACCCAAAATTCCTTTCCTATTAATAATTTTATCTCTTTTTGATAAAGCTTCCCTAAAAAAATTATAACTAAAATTAAGTTCTTTTAAAGATGGTAAATCACCAAAAATAGAAAAAGATCTAAAATTATTTTTAGATAAATTTAATTTTTTTAATTTAGGATAAAAATCTTTTGAAAAAAGATTCATTTGATCTTTTAATTTTAAACAAGATAAATCTAATTCTATAATATTTCTGGTATTATAATTAACTCCTAATCTTTTTTCTAAAATATTTATTGTTAATTTTCCTTTGAAATAGTCAATTGATTTTTCTTTTTCATTTAAATCAACTATAATTCTATTAAATATTTTTAATTGTGGACAATTATAAATCATATTTATTCTTAATTCATTATTATTATCACAAACTTTGTTGCCATACAAATCTATTATTGTTATTTGTTTTAATGATTCTAATTTAATACATTCTTTTAAATCTTTTATCTTATTTCTACTTAAATTTATTTCTATTAACTGAGATAATTTTTCTATATCATCTAATGTTTCTATTAAATTATTTTCTAAATTTAACCATTCTAAAGCAGTTAATTTTGATATATCTTTTAAATTATTTATTTCATTATTACTTATATCTAATTTTTTTAAAGTTTTTGGTAGATTTTCTAATTGAGAAATTTTATTATTTTGAACATATAATTCTATTAAATTTGAAAATTGTACTAAATTATTAATCTTTTTAATTTTATTTAAATTTAATATCAAAGATTGTATATTTCTTCCATTTTCAACATTAGGCACTGAAAGTAATTTCTTTTTTGATAAATTAAGAGTTTTTAAAGTGGAATTATAGTAAAATTTTTCTCTAAAATTTAGATTATTTTTAAAATTCTTATATTTATCACTATAAGCAAATTGATCATAAACATAAATAAAATTTAAAATTTCTTTCTCAAAATTATTTGAATTTGCTTTAACTGTAATAGGAGAATTTTGAGAATTTTTATAATTAATATGTTTTGTATACTCATCAATTATTTTATTAACTTCTTCTTTTATTAAACTAAATTTTGAAGGAGAATTACAAAATTTTTGTTCTGAAAAATTATCAAAAGGATTAGCAAAATATTTAAAAAAAGCAAGAGAATTAAAATATTTAAAAATTAAAATGATATAGGAAAAATCATTAATATCATTAAATGATATATCAATATTATTTACACTATTTGTTGTTTCTTTTGGTTCATAAGTAATTTTTTTTATATGATTATGTGAAATATCTATTTCTTTTAAATTAGGAAATAATGAACATATAAATCCTAAATTTATACTATTTAAATTATTCTTTGATAAAATAATTTTATCAATTCTTTTTGTAAATGATAATATTTTTGAATTTGCTTTACTTAAATCATTAATTTGATTTAATAATTCCTCTAACTTTGAATCTGAATATTCACAATTAAATAAATTTATTTTTTTGATTTTAGTTAAATTTATTTTTTCTTTTTCATCAGTTGAAAAAAATGATTTTGTAAAATTTTTATTAAATTCAGTAAAAGTAATTTCATTTATCTCTTCATTTATGTTTTTTAAATCTTTTTGGAATTCATTAAATGATTTATATATAAAACTTTTGTTTAAAAATTTTAAAATTGAATTCTTAGCAAAAAAAACTATACTATAATCTAATTCAAATAAATCAAGAAAATGATTAAATAAATATTTATTAATAATTTCTTGAGAAAAAAATTGTTTATTACCATCATTACATAGTTCTTTACAACATAATTCAAAGTTTTTTTCATATTCTTGAGAAAGATGAACAACTTTATCATAACCTGGAATAATAATATTTTCTTCATTATTTTTTTTAATTTTTTCACTATACTCATATTCAACAATATAAATAGGTTCAACAGCTCCTTGAATGTTATAATAATAAAAAGAAGTATTTTCCTCATTTGTTAAATTTAATTTTATTATTTCTTTTTCACTATTTAAACATTTAATTTCATTTATTATTTCATTTATTGAATTCATTTTTTTTTCACTTTTAAATTCCTCTATCATTGAATTAAAATGTATACATTTACATATTATTGCAATTAAGCTTTTATTGCTTTTATTTTTATTGTTTAAATATAAATTATCAATTATTGCCAAATTATCTGTTAATATCATTTCTTTTTCATTTTCTTGTTTTTCAAATAAAAAATGAAAAATTTCTCTATAAGATAATTTTTCTTGGGGAAAAACTAAGAAAAAAAAATCGTAAAAATTTTTCTCTGAGCCAAATTTACCATTCATATCAATTAAATTATCATATAAAGAATCGAAAATAGTTTTAACTTTTTTATTATGGATTTTATATATTCTATTAAAATTCATATCAAATTTATTTTTTTCTAAAAATGTTTTTGAAGTTTTTAACTTAATTAATTCAAGACAAGATTTAACCCATTTTGAATGTGAATTTCCAACTTCGATTTTATAATTACCATAGGATTCAATTTCATAAAAATTAAATACAATGGATAAATCATTTAAATCTGAAATATATTCTTTAATAACTTTACAACTTTTTTCCAAAAATTCTATTTCTTTTAAACAACATATTATTTTTGCTCTTAAAGATATAATTTCTCTTTGAATATCTGAGATTTTAATATCATTGTTTGATTCTAATTCATCTTTTTCATATAATTTATATTCAAGTAATTTTTGCTTTAGAGAATATAATCTTATAAAATGATATTTTATTGCCTTGAAAAATAGTTTATGACCCTTTAATAATTTATTTATCATTTTTATTAATTTTTTATTATCTCTTATTGTATTTTTATAATATATATTTTTTTTCATATATGCAGTTTCATTTTCTTCTCTTTCTTCAAAAGTAATTTTATACTGGTCTAAAATTTTGATTTTTTTAAATAAATGAATCATCATCATTCTATAATTAACAAAAGTACAAATTGGATTTTCTCCAAAATTACAATTATTTAAATAAAGAACTTTAAGATTATTAAGTTTTTCCAAAATATAAATATTATTAAAATCAATTAAGCAATTACCAGCAAGGTTTAAAGTTTCAATTTTTTTATATTTATCAAAATCACTAGGTAAATTTTCAATTAAATTATTAGCAATCCAAAAATCATTAATATCCTCAGGTATATTTTCTATTATTTTAATTTTATTATCACAAATCCAAAATTGTTTTAAAGTATTTATTTCAGAAACACCAATATCAATTTTTTCAATTAAATTAAAATTTAAATGTAATTGCTTTAAATTTTTAAGATATTGAATATTTTTAATTTCTTTAATATAATTCTCATTTAAACATAAATATATGATAGCATCTTTATTAGGAATATTTTCTATTATTATTCCCATATCTTCTACCATATCATTTACTATTGATAAAGATGTCATTTTTGAAAAATTAGGAATATCATTTATTAAATGAAAATCATAAAAATCACCTAAAATTATTTCTACAAATTCTTTTTCTTCATCTTTTTGTATTTTAGGCTGCTTTAAACTAGATTTTGATTGTGATAAATTTGAAGTCTTTATTTTTAACAATTTTGATGTTCTTTTCATTTTATTTGATTTTTTTATCATCATTGTTTCTTCCATATTTTTTTCATCTTTGCTTATTGTTAAATTATTTGAACTTGTTGTATTTCGTTTCATTTGTATTGTTTTATATTAATTAAATAATTTTTTTAAAAATTAATTTTTAAAAAAATAATTATTTTTTCTGGTTAAAAATAAATGAGTACATTTTAAATTTAAAAATAAATTTTTATGAATGAAAAAAATATATCTTAAAAATAAATAATTAATAGGAATTACTCAATAAATATATTTTTTTTAATAAATAATATATTTATAAAATTATTTATAATTAATTTTTTGAATGATTGTTTTTTTATTGATTTATAAATAATCTTTTGTTCTAAGATTTATTTCAAAGAAAATTAGAATAAAATATATTTATTTTTTATTATCACATTAAAAATGAATTTGCAAGAAGAAAATATGTGAATTAATATTTCTTGGATTAATTATGAATATATCTTTTTAAAATTCTTCTTGAATAAGTTTCTTCAATCAAAAATTTGTTTTTTTAATTTTAATTATTTCTTAAATTATAAATCACATATATAACAATTAAAAAATAATATAATTTAATGATATTTGTAGTTAAACTTTAATAATTTTTTTTTTCTTTTTTTTTATTTTTTTATTATTTTTAATTTGTTTAAAATGTTGGAATTTTTATTTTATTAAATGATTTTATTTAAATAATAATAAAGTAATTATTAATATGTCAAGAGAGGAAAATAATATTAATTTTCAAGAAGAAGCTAATCAACTTTTAAGTCAAGCACAAAAAGATTTAATATATAAAATTCTACATAAAGAATTAACAAGAGAAGTTTTAAACATTAAAGATGATATAAGTAAAAAATTTTTTGATTACGATAATAAAATGATAAATTATGTAAGTGAAATGGGAAATAAAATGGAAAATTTAAATGAAAAATGGAATAGATTATTTGAAGAAATAAACATAGTTAAAGTAAAAAATGAAAAATCAGAACAATTAGAAACTAAAATTAATGATTTTCAATTATTAATTGCTCAACATGATGTTAGAATAAATAATTTAATGAAAGATTTAAATGATGCTTGCTTTAAATATGATAAAATGTTTTTAAATAATTTACAAGTTCCAGGACAAATTGGAGATTGTTGTAAATGGAAAAATTTAAAAGAATATTTAATTTATACAATTAAAGAATTTACTATAATAGAATCTACTCAAACAAAAAATCAAATGAATTTTACTTCTTATAAAAATAAATTAGATTTAATTACAGGAAAATTAAATAATCAAATTGATAATTTTTTAAAAACTAGTTTTGAACATACTACAAAAAAAGTTGATGAATTAAAAAAAGATATGAGTTTCCAAATTGAATTAGTTAATTCTCAATTACCTAAATTATCTCTTGAAAATAGTATTTTTGCTAAAAATCTTGGAAAAGAAATTAATGAATTAATTAAAGAAAGAGAAGATTTAAAACAATTACAAATTGATTTTAAAAATCAATTAGATAAATATTTAGAACAAATTGTTTTAAAGGAAAATGAAACTTTATTTAAAATTGGAGAATATAAATCTGAATTTCTTAAAATTAAAAAAAATTTTCATCAATTAAGTGAATTTATTAAAGATGTAAGGTTTAGAAGAAATATTAATGATGATGAAATGGTTAATAAACAAATTAATAATTTAGTTAATAATTTAAAAAATAATGCTCATACTGGTGAAGAAGAAAAAAAGAAAAAGAAAAAATTTAAGAATGTAGAATCTATTATTAAACAAATTATTTCAGGGAAAAAAGTTAAAAAAGAAGAAAAAAATAATCAAAACAATAACAACCAAGATAATAGTAAAAAAAATAATGAAAAAAACAATAATAATCAAAATAATATAAATAATATAAAAAATGAGAATAATGATATTAATAAACAACTTATTATAAATAAAAAAATTGAAAAAAATGAAATTGAAAAATCTGAATATAAAGAAAAAGAAGAAGAAATATTTTCTGATAATACTATTTTTGGGAATAATGAAGAAGATGATATTTTTGATGAAAATCAATTTATAAAAGATTTACAAAATTCTGATTTAATAATAAAAAATGAAGTTATAACAAATATAGCAGAAAATACAATAAATAAGAATATAAACACTACTAATATTAATACAAATATTAATACAAATATTAACACAAATATATATACAAATAATTACCCAAAGAAAAAAAAAAGCAGTAACAACAGTGTTGAATTCAAAAATATAAATAATTCAAAAAATAAAAATGATATTATTAATAATATGATAGTGATAAATACGACGAATAAAAAAACAGAAGATAATAAAAATATAAATAATGCAATTAATTCTTTTTCCATGAATATAGAAAATAGAAACAATAAAAACATTAATAATAATAATAACATAAATAAAAATTCAAATATTATAAAATCTGAAATAAGTTCAAATATAAATCATTTTTTAAATTTACATTCAAATCACAGTAATTCAGAAATAAATAATAAGAATATAAATCATATTTTAAATATTAAAGCAAATAATGAAATATCAGATTTAATATCAAATAAACAAAATGAAAAAGAAGTTCAAAATAAATCATTAATGAGTTTTAACAATAACTTACATTTAAATTTAAATTCAAATGAAGAAAAAGCTTTATATAAAATTCCATCATCAAAAAGGGAAAATTATCAAAAAATAAATGAATTTGAAATAGAAGATGAAAATTTAAAAAACGATAATAAAATAATTCAAAAATTAATGGAAGTTAATGCAATGAAAATAAAATCAATTGAATCACAAGCTGAAAATAAAATACATGATTTAGAAAATAAAATAAATTTATTAAATGATTTAAATGTGGGATTAAAAAAAAAAGTAGATGAATTAGAAAATAAAGAAAAAATAGTTAAAATTAATGAAAAAGAAAAAGAAAATGAAAAAGTAAAAGAAAAAGAAAAAATGCATTCTTCAAATAAATTTATTGAAGAAATGAATGATAATTATAATTTTATAGAGCATTTAGATTCTAAAACAAATAAAACACTTCCGAATTTAAATTTACCTAAATTTAAAAATAAAAGATTTCCTCCTTCAAAAATGAAGTCAAAAAATTTAAAGAAAACATATTTAAATAATTCTTGCAATCAATTTGATGGTGAAAAACCTTTATTTGAATTAAGATCAGAAGGAATAAAAAATTATAAAAATAAAAAAAATTCTCCTCCTAAATTAATTATTGAAAAATATGAAAGAAAAAGAAATAATGATAAAATTCCTGGTGATATATATCATAATCGTTCTATGAAATTTTTAAAACCTTTAAAAAATTCTTTTATTCAAATTCCACAAACAAATTTAAATTCAGGAAAAAAAATGTAACTGAACTTTTAATTTATATGTATTTTTGTTTAGATATAGATATTTATTTTAATAATTATATATAATATCAAATTTTTTATTTTTAATTAATAAATCGATTACCATGTTATTCAAATTATTTTTGACCTAACTTTTTTTCTTTGTTTTTTAAATGATATTTATCTTTCATAAATATTAAAAATTCAATTTTAATATAGAATAAAAATAAAATATAATTTTTAATTATCATTTTATTCCTCCATTGAAAAAATTTCCAATTAAAAATAATAAATCTTTAAAATCTTTTATTTTTTTCTAAAATATATTTTACTTTTTATTGCATTTCCTATTTCTCCTATTGTTTTATTTAATTATATTATTATGTGATAATTCTATTCCCATATTTCAAAAAGGATTGATATTATAAATATAAGATAATTTATTTTTTCTTTTGTGCTTTTCTTAAATAATTTATAAACATATTATCGGCACTTAGAAATTTAATCTATAAGTTTGTTTATTTTGAGAAAATTTTATTTAAATTTGTTTCTAATGAAAAATAGCTCTAATCTATTTATTAATCATATATATTAACATATTTTTAATTACTTGTTTATGTAATTAATAATTCATTTTTATTTGTTTGATTTATTTTTCTAATTATATTATTTTTATTAAAAATTACATTTTAGTTTTTACCAATAAAAAATTTTAGATTTCATTTTAAATTAATATATTTCATAAAATTCCAAAAAAAATAATGAATGTTAATTTAGTTTATGGAAATTCAGGATATAATTTAGAAATAACAAAAACAACTTCAATATCATATATATATAAAGTAGCAAGTAAAGTTTTTAAAATCCCTTTAAATAACTTTCAATTAATGAATGATAATACTTTAATTCCTAACAATTCAAATTTAATAACTGATTATATAAAAAATGGAAAATCTTTTTCTTTAACAATTAAAGAAAAATCAAATAATAATAATGGGGAAGAAACAAATAAAGGTTCTGAAGATGATAAACAAACTACAAAATCTTTTTCTTCTTCACCAAAATTTGGAATGAGTAAAATGTTATTGAAAAAAAAACATTTTTTAAATTGTCAAATGTGTCACAAAAAAAAAGCAATTGTATATTGTAGGAAATGTAATGAATTTAATTGCATTGAATGTAATATTAAATATCCTGAACATGAAGAACATTCAACAATAAGTTTAGAAAAAGGAAATTTTTTAAATTGGATAGAACAATATAAAAAAAAATTATTAAGTGAATTAAATACTATTGATAAATGCCTTAAAAAAAGTAATGAATGGATTATTTCAGATGAAGTTAGAGAAGAATATTTTGATAATTTAATTAAATTAATAAAAGAAATTAAAGGGAAAAGTGAAGAACTTTGGAATATTAAATCTGAATATGTTGTAGAAGAAGATAGTTTATCAAATTTAAAAAAAGATTTGATTGATATTGAACTTCCAACTTTTAAAGAAGAAACTTCGAATGTTTTCCATAATTTGAATTATAAAGATAAAGAATTAGATAAATCTATTCAATTTATAAATCTTCAAATTATAAAAACAAAATTTAATCAAAATTTAATTCAAATATTCGAAAAAATTCAAAATTTTTTAATGGATATATTAAATGATGCTAAAAATAAAATAGAAGAAACTGAAAATAAACCAAATATAAAGAATGTTGAATTTTATATTCAAGAAGATAATTTAAATGAAAATAATAATATTAATTATATTAATCACAAACATAATTTATTTCTTCCAGATATTAATAATTATTTAAACACAGAACCAAAAGAAATTTATTCAGAAAATAGAAAAATAGAATATAAATCAAATAAAAATAAAAAAAAAAATTATTTAAGTTATTTAATTGAAAAAGAAACTTTAAAGACAGAAAATAGAATTCAAAAAAATTTTAGTGGAGATCTTTTATTAAAAAATCCAACAATAAATCATCAACTCTCAATTAAATCAATTATAACAAATAATACAATAGAAAAATCACCAAGTGAAAGTCAAGCCCATCAAAATTTAAATAAAAATTCAGGTTCACATTTTTTACAAAACAATAAAAAATTAAAAGAAATTTTAGGTTTAAATAAAGAACATAATAATTCTAAAAAACTAAAAATAAATAGTTTAAAAGAAGCAGATAATATTGATATAGGTTTAATAAATCAAATATTAATAAGTCCAGCGAAGAAAAAAAAGAAAAAATAAATTATATTTATTTATATAAATAAATTTTAGAAATCTAAACAAATTTTTTAATTAAATAATTGTAAAAATAAAATTCGAACTGTTCTTTATAAATAATAAATTATTTATATATTTTATATATATATTTAGAATAATTATTTTTAATTAATGAAGTTATTTTTTATAATATTAATAAATCTTTTTTAAAATTAATTGTAAAAAGTATCTAATTTTTTCTTCGAATTATTAATATTAATAAATAATATCCTTAATATTTATCTTTTTCCATATTAAAAAAATAGGATTTAATTAAAAAAGTTTAAAAAATTTAGATGTTTCATATTTTAAATTTAAATTTAAATCTAAATAATTTTTATTCAATAAAATAAAATATATTTTAATAACAAATTATTTTTGGAAATTTCATTCAATTATTAAATAAATAATATTATTATACAGCGGTAATATTATTTATATTCAATAATAAAAAAATATTTATTTAAACTGAAAGAAAAAATATATGAATTCAAAGACATTAATTCATATAACATTAACAAAAATTTTTGAAAACTATGAAAAAGATATTCAAAAAGGAAATACAAAAAATTATATATTATTAAATAATGCACTTGGTTTTGATGATGTAAAAAACAATAAAGAAATGGAATGTTATGAAAGTGGAGAAGAGAATGATTTAAAATTAAATATTGATATTAATATCAAACCTGAATATTATAAAGGGAAAAAAAAAGTCATTAACAAAATGAAATTAAAATTACTCCAATTAAAAAAATTTAACTCCTTTTAAAAGACTATTTTACCCAAGATTATAAATAATTTATTGTCTTATATATTTTTAATTTATGAATAATAATTAACAATTTAAATAATTTAAAATTATTTTTAAATAAAATATTATTTTTTAAAATGATAACATCTTTGAATTAAAAAATTTATTTTTTCTTTTATTATATAATCTTTGAAGAGTGATAAAAACTAGATGAAACTTTATTGAAATATTTAAATAAGTTCTTAATTCTATTTTCTTTTGTTTTTATTTAAGCCATAAATTTACTTTCTTCATATATTGCTTTTTTATTATTTAAAATGATATTTTTAAATATGATATTATTTGTCATTGGAATCATATTTAAATTATTATTTATCTGATTTTCCTCCAATCTTATTTTTTTTCAATTTTTTTTGAATCTATATAAATAAAATATTATGGTTATGAGTAATAAAATTGGAGTTTTTTATATTATTAATTATTAAATTAAATTTGAATAATTTTTATTCAGAATAATGAATCAAAATGATTCAAATAATAACTCAAATTTAGGAAATGAAATAAATTCAATTTCAAAATATTTATTGAGTAATACAGATAAATCAATAAGTATAACAGGAATGCAAATAAAAAATCAAAATGTAATAAATAGTGCAATTATAGAAGAACAATCTAAAATTGAAGAAGAAATTCCTTTGGAAAAAGTACAAAAATTTTTTAAGAAAAATATTAAATTAAGAAATGCTACAATAAAAAAAAATTTTTGGAAAAGAGATTATATATCAAAGAAACCAATAAAATTAAAAATAACTAATTTAATTCCTTCAATAACAGGAACTCAAGGTTTATTACTTTGTATAAGTAATTATATTCATAATGATGAAAGAGATGAAATTTTATGTAATATTATAAATCAATTTAATACAAATACATTAAACGAAAACTTTTCTATTATAAATAATAATCAAGAAAATACTAATTTAAATTTATTAATGAATCCAAAATTAATATATGATAAAAAAATACATAAAAAAAATAAATATACATTAATAGAATGTATATATCGAAAAATAAAAAAATTAAAAAAAGAATTATCAAAATCAGGAGAAACTTTTTTATATAATTTTCTCACTTTCAAAAGGAAAAAATTAGAAAATAAATTAGAAAGACTAGATCAATATTTAGATATTAAATCAACATTATATACAGTTTTTCCAAATATAAATTTTGAATTAATGAGAATAAAAAAAATTTCAGTATCATCAAAATTTAATTTAAATAAATTATTAATGGATAAACATCATTCAACAATAAAAATTGGTAATCAATCAATAATAAATGGCTTTATTTCAATGACAGCAGAAAAAAGAATAATAACTTTAACTGATGATACAACAATAAAAAATTTAGAAAATTCACAAAGTTTAAAACAAATTATTTTTGGTATTTGGATCAGTTTAAAAAATGAAGATCCTTCTTTATATGATAGTATAGAAGAATTATTAGAAAAAAATAAATATTTAATTTATAAAAAATGTTTTGAATTTATTTTGGTTTCTTCTAAAATTGAAACTATTTTTTCTCCTTCTCCAGATGAAGGAATGTTTATTTTAATTCTTTTTTTTAAAGGTTCTCAACATTTTTATGAAGTTAAAGTTATTCCTAATGAAATTGATAAAAATTTTAATGATTTAGAAGGGAATAATTCTGTTAATAATAATATTGATAATTTATTGGAAAATTATAGTAATCAATGGATTATTATGAAAAGAGATTTTACACTTAAGGAAAATATAGGTTTTGATTTAAGTGATAGTATGAAAAATGTTAAAATTGATAGTACTATTAATTATATTAATTATTTAAACGGTTTGACTCCTTCTTCAAAATCTAATTCTTTGAAAAATACTTTTTTTACTGTTAATACAAATAATAAAAATTTAAACACTTTAATGTCTCAAAACACAAATAAATTTATTTCTTCCTCTATAAATAACAATATGAGATCAAATAATTATCAAATGAAAAAGTCAAATATAGAAAATATAAGTAAAGGATATTCAAATAATAATGTCCCAAATAATAATAATGATTTAGAATCTCAATCAAATAATGATAAAAATAACAATAATATAAAAGATAATGGATTAATGAATATTCTTCAAACAAAAGCACCTCCATTTGATCCTTTACAAGATATATTCGATATTAATTTTAGTAATGAACAAAGTAATATTAATAATTTAGATACTATTAATGAAAATACTAACAATAATAATAATATTAATAAATTATCTCCAATCAATAATAAAAGTTCTTTAGGATTTAAAATTCCAAAATCAAAATCAGGAAGAAATTTAGTTGATCAATTTCATTATTTTATTAATGATAATATTGAAGATAATTTTTTCAAAGGTGATGATTTTAATTTTAATTCTAAAAATACTGAAATTAATTTTAATAAGCCACCACAACCTCAAAATAATATATTACAAAAATTTCCTTCAAATGAACAGCAAAATAAATTAAATTTTTTTTCACAAAGTAATGCAAATTATAATACTCCTTTTTCATTAAATAATAATAATAATCAAATTTTAAGATATAATTCAAACGAAATAAAAGAAGAAGAAAAAGAAAAAGAAAAAGATGAATTTTCAAAAATAAAAATGAAAAGTGTGATAATATCTCAAAAAACTTCAATCACTCCTTCACCATCAAATTCAAATACACAAAATTTTAATTTTAACTTTAAAGATATTTCAAATAATAATAAATTAAATTATAATAACAATTTAATTATAAAAAAAGATGCTGAAGTTCAAACTATTCCAATAGATGATAATATAGGAAATATATTAGAAGAACAATCTCAAACTATTCAAATGTTACAAAAAAAAATAAATAATATGGAATCAATGCTTGATAAAGTTTTAATTAAATTAAGAGAAAAAAATAAAAATAATAACTATGAAAATTATATTAAAGAAGAAAAAGAAAATAGTGAATTAGAATTAAGTAATAATAATGAAAATGAAAAAAGTGATTCTTTAAATTCAAATGATAATTCAAGAGAACAAATAATTCATTTAAGTAAAGATATATCAAATACTTATATGTCACAAACTCCAAAAGAAGATTTAAATAAAAATGATTTTAAAAGTAAAGAAAATAAAATAAATAGTTCTTCTGAATTTTCAATTTCTATTTCTAAAAATAATAATAATGTAGATCTTACTTATAAAAGTAATCATAATGAACAAACTTTAGAAATTCCTGTTATTAAATATAATTCTGAAATTTCTGAAATTGATGATACTCAAAATGATTTATAAAATATTTATTTATTTGGTTTTAAATATAAGTAAATATTTGAAATATTTGGAAGTCTTTTATTATATATATATATCAAAATATTATATATACAATTTTATTGTGAATTATTTTTTTTCTTTTTAAAATTTTTGAAGTTCTAACCAATAACAACTTTGTCCTATTGTCCATTTTAAATTATTTTCTTTACAAAATTTTGTGTTATTTTCTAAATTTAATATTGTGTTTATTTCCTTTTTTTTTATTTTTTCAAGAAGAAATGATTCTATTGTTTTTATTAAATTAAATAATTTTTTAAATCCTACAAAGAGTAAATAAAATAAAACTAAATTAAAAGAAAATAATGTTAAAATTATAAGAGATAAATAAATGATAAACAAAAAAAAAATTATATCAAAAAGGATAATTAAAAATCTTTGAAAGATATTTGGAGAATATTTTTCTTGAAATTTAAATACTCTTTTACTGTTAAAATAAATTAATTTATCCAATAAATATTGTTTCTTTTGATAAAATTCAATTTCATTTTTATCAATATCATATTTTTTTTCAATGAAATTATAAGGAATAATAACTTTATTTAAATCATTTACAAAAATAGCTCTTTCAGCTTTAGAATATTTTGTAAATTCTCTTCTTTGAAACTTAGAATTTCTTTTCCTCTCATTTTTATCTTCAATTAAAAGTTCATTCATCCTCAAAAAAAAAAATAAAAAAATTTAAACAAAAAAAACCTATTAAAAACATAAAAATTAATTTAAAAAATGGAAAACAATAATAAACCAGGAGAAAAAATAAATTTAGAATTAATGTATATATACAATTGGTTAGATACATTAACCTTATCTCATCCAAAGAAAAATATATCAAGAGATTTTTCAGATGGTCAATTATTAGCAGAAGTAATAAAACATTATGTTCCAAAAATGGTAGATTTAAATAATTATTTACCAGCCTCAACAACAAATCAAAAATGTTATAATTGGAATACTTTACAAACAAGAGTTTTAAAAAAATTAAATGTTAAATTATCTAAAAAAGAAATTAATGATATTATAATGTGTAAAAGTTTAGCTATTGAACATTTACTTGAAAAAGTTTATGTTGGTATTGAAAAAACTATTGGAAAAAGTTTAGGTTTTAAAAAAGATGATGATTATGTTCCTGAAAATAGTATTGAAGAATTAAAAAAAAATTTAAAAAATAAAAAAATAGATCTTAAAAGTTTAAAAGAAGTTGTTGAAGATTTAGAAAAAAAATTAGAAATTTTAAAAAGTGAAAAAGAAGATTTTGAAAATCAAATTGCTAAATTAACTGGAGTTAATAATAATAAAAATAGTAATAATGAGAATAATATTGATAATAATAATAATAATATTGATACTAATAATAATGATGAAAATAAAGAAGAAAATGGAAATGTAAATAAAGATGATAATGAAAATAAAGAAGAAAATGGAAATGTAAGTCAAAATGATAATGAAAATAAAGAAGAAAATGGAACTGAAAATAAAAATGATAATGATAATAAAGAAGAAAACATAAATGGAAGTAATAATAATGATAATGAAAATAATAATGATGAAGAAAATAAAGATGAAGAAAATAAAGATGAAGAAAATAAAGAAAATGAAGAAGAAAAAAATGAAGAAGAAAAAAGTGAAGAAGAAAAAAATTCAGAGGAAGAAAAAGAAAACAATGAAGAATAATAATAAACAATAAATTAATTTATTTTAATTTTTAAAATAATATATAATTATAAACTTATAGATAAAAAAAACAAAAAAATATAAAAACAAGTGAGTAAATATAAAAAAAACAAATAAAAAAAAATAAAAAAAAATAAAAAAAGTTAATTAATTTTTATTATTATCAATTAAAAGAGTTTCTTTAATTTTTTGTCTACATAAAGGACATTTATTTCCTCTTAATCTAACAAAAACAGCACATTTATCACAAGCATAAGAATGCATACAAGGTAAAAAAACAGTATTTTTTAAATTAGAATAACAAGCTTCACAATCATTTTCTCCATCTTTATTATCTTTTAAACCATATATATCTTGAATTGAATACCATTTATTTTTTATTTGAATTTTTTCATTATCTACTTTTAATTTAAATTCATCTTTGTTTGGAATTTTTATTATTTTAGAACATAACTCTAGAGAATATATTTTTTTATTATTTTTTTTTATTATACATTCTATTATCATATCATTTAAGTTTATATCAAATATTTTATTTTCAATAAAATAATTTAAATCCATTTTACATTCTTTTTCAAGAAAAATTTCATTTGTTCCTGATTTTATGTTATTTGCTTTTAAAATATAATTTTTGAAATTTTCAGATGGTTTAAAATATTCTTCTTCTTTATTATCAAAATGTTCTTCAGCATTAAAATAAATATTAACATCAAAGTCATATAAACTTGTATATTTAAATGATATATAAAATACATTTCTTTCAATTGAATCTCTTTCTAAAAATAAATTATCATGTTTTATCATTATTGGAAATTTATATGATTTAGTATGTTTTGTATTTTCTTTTATTATATCTTCTCTTGATTCTAAAGGATTAAAACCATTATTTTTATAAATTTCATTAATATAATTCATTTCATTATCATTATTTATAATATTATTATTTTCTGGCACTGTTGAAATAAAAAGATTACCCATTTTAATTAATTTAATATATATAAATTTTTATAATATATTTTTTTAAATTTCATAATTAAATTCAATAAGAGTTAATATTATTTCTGTTTTTTTTTGAGCTTTTAGTTTTTTTCTTTCTATTTTTTAGATTTTTTTAATATATTTTCTTTCGTGTGAATTTGATATCTTCTCAATTGATTGTTCCTATAATTAAAATTCTAAATATTATTTTGAGTTCATCAATTTTTCATCTATAATATTATTTTAATAATTAAGTAAAAAAATTTTACAATATTTAAAAAAAAAATAATATTGAAAAGACTTATAATGATAATAAGAAATTTATTTTTATTACTTTTATAATAAATTAAAATAACCTAAAAAGTGATTATATATACAAATAATTTTTTTTTTTCATTGGTATACACAATTAATCATCGTTTTTTTTATTATTAAAAATAAAAAAAATACAATTTTTTAAAAAAGAAAATATCATGATTAATTGACATTTTAATTTATTTTCAATTAATTATTTAACATAAAAAATATTCAATAAAGAAAAAGCAGATAATACAAAAACAAATATTAAGTAATTATAAAAAACATTAAGAATTACCTTTTAAAAATTTATTTTCCCCCTTTAACAGGTACTTTAATAGTTTTAACAAAAATCCCAGAACATCCAAATTCTTTTCCATAAAATTCTTTAGTTTTACTTATCTCATCTTCAGGTATATTACTATTAAACCAAATTTCAAATCTTAATATTGCTTTTTTTCCCAAATTACTTTTATCAACAAATCTTATTCCATTAATAAATTCACAATTTAAAGCAGTTTCACCAATTAAAATTAATATTAATTTATTCCAATAAATAGGAGCAGTTTCGTAAAAATTTTCTAAATCTTTATCAACAAGATAATCCATTGTAAAAACATAACCATTATTATTTTTTTCATCTTCCCATTCTGGTCTTATTCCATCTTCAAATAAATTCATTGCTATTATCCTTTTTTTATCTTCAAAAAAACTATTATTATATTATATATATGTATATATTTATATTTATTTTTTACTATTTAATCTTTTCACCGTCATAAAAAATATTTTTTGGATCACTTCCTTGATAATTATTCCAAAATTGCCAAAATTCTATTATTGTGTCGAAACTATATATTGATTGAGTTAATTTGGAATAATCTTCTTCTTTTGATTTTTCTCTTGTTTGATAATTTTCCCAAAAAGTCCATTTTCTTTTAAGTTTTACTTTGTTGTATAATATGGACTCTTGTTCTTCTGATTTTTCTTCTTCTCCTTCCATTTAAATAAATAGTTTTTAATTTTTTTTTTTTTAAATTTTATTTATTATTTTATTATTTATATTATTTTTTGTTTTAATTTTTGTTTAAAATAATAGTTTTATATTTTGTGTTTTTTTAGTTTTTTTTTAAGCTTGTTTTAAATCAAAAAAAATAAATAATATATAATTATAATTAAATAATATTACCAATTCTTAAGTTTATCTAAACATTTTTTCTTTTCGAATTTTTTGGTACAATCACTGTTTAAAAAATTTTTATTTAATAAAGGAGAATTATAATTTTTAGAATTATTTCCTGTTTTTAACATTATTGTAAAATTTTTCAGTTCTTTTTTATAATAATTACCTAAATAATTTTCATTAAAATTTATTTTATTTATATCTTTATTTCTACTACTATTGAAATTTAAGAAAATTTTTTTGGAATTTTTCAAAGAATAATTATTAAAATTATCAATTTTTAACATTTTTTTTAAATTAGGAAAATTCTTACTATTATTTTTGGGACTTAAATTATAATCTAAAAAAGAAGAAGCAGGAGAAGAAAAGTTATTTTTTTTTCGAAAAATATTTGGAATAGATTGACTTAAAGATAAATTCTTATATTTATGTTTAGAAAAAGGAATAAAATTTTTTTTTCTTTTATCATTTAATTTATCTATTTTACTTATTTGGTCTAATAATTCTCTATATTTATCTTTATTTTTCTTTTTTGTTTCTTAATCAGGTGAAATTGATAAATGTTTATTTCTATTTAAATCTAAATTATTAGAATTTTCATTTAAGAATTTTTCACTTTTTTCTTTTGAATTAAACTTATTTCTTTTATTTCTATTTGAAATTGGAGAATTAATGAATTGAAAAATTTCTTTCACTTTAGTTTCTTTATTTAAAATTGAATTTACTAAACTTTCTTTTCTTTGTTTATCTTCAATTGTTATATTATATATTTTATCCAAATCTATATTATTTATTCGTTTTATCACACTATTTTTCTTTTTTTTTTCCTCAATTTTTAATTGTAACTTTGAACTGTTTATTTCTCCATTATTTTTATTGTCTTCATTTTTATTATCTTCTTCATTTTTATCTATGCTTTTTTGTTCCATTTGGAACTTTTAATTTATTTAAATAAATTTATTATAATTTAAATAATAAATGTTTTGTAATCAGATTTATATAATAATAAGTATTACTATTGGTGACCATTTTTCTTTTTTCACAAAATTTATCAAAATTGATTCCAAAAATCAGCAACCCTATCATTAGGTTGTTAAGAACTAAAATAACTCTTGTAATAAAAAAGATGAATAAATATTTTAATCCATTTCTCCCTTCTTCAGGAAACTTCAAATTATTATTTAAATTAGATTTATTAAATAAATTCTCTACTGTTTTATTGTAATTATTATATCAAAATTAATAATATATTGATAAAAGTAGATAATTATAATTTTGAGTTTCTTATAAAATTATAGTTTCCCCTTTTAATTGATTTGATTCCATAATTTTCCATTTTTTAATAATTTGTTTAATTAAATAATTATAATCATAATTTAAATTTATAATATTATAATTAATGAGTTATCAAGGAAATATAAAGGATAAAATGCTAAAAATAATTGCTATGAAGGAGATTATTTTAATGATTATTCAGGATTTAATTTTATGAGATAATAATAATTCTAAAAAAAAAGAAAGATATTTTAAAATGAGCATTATTTTTATAATTCCAATATACATATAATAATAAGATAATATACATAAATAATATTCTAATAATAATAACATTAAATTACATCTTTCAAAGAAAATAATCCCTAAGAAAAAAACAAAAAAAAATATGATTATATTTATTTTACTCTGATCAAAAAAATGATGTATAACATTTATTCAAAGTAAGACCGAAATTAATTTTTTTTAGTTAAAATTATAAATATTACTTTTTTTAATTAGATATTTTTTAATTTAAATAATTTTTGAATCATTGAATTAAAAATATGAAATTAAAAAGCAAAGTTGAAGATGCAAAAAAAACAAATGAAATTTTAAAAAAAGAAAACGAAAAAAAAATTCATTCATTTAATGAAAAAACAAATGAAATCAAAGGTTTTCATCGTAAAATAAATAATTATTTACTCAAACAAAAAAATCAACATTTATTAATAAAACAATCAATGAATAATGAAAATGACATTGATATTTATATAAATTTATTATCAAATTATATTCAAAATAAAGAAAATTTAAATAAAATAACTACTTTAAAAGCTAATATAAAAAATAAAGAAGAAAAAGAAAAAATTAAAAAGAAATTAAAGAAACTTAAAGAAGACATTATATTAATAAATGAAAAAATTCATAAAAAAAAAATAGAATATGATAATTTAGGAAATATTAAATATCATAGCACAAGATATATTATAAATCCTTTTCCAATTGCTTTGGAAAAAAATTCTGAACATTCTATTCAATTAGAATTATCAAAAAAATTAAGAGATAATGCATTAGAAATAAATGAAAAAAATAAAATTATAAAAAAAGAAGTTGAAGAAACTGAAAAAGAATTACAAAAATTAAAGAAAAAGAATCCTGAAATAGAAGAAAAAGAACATAATAAAAGTTCTATAAATATAAATCCAAAAATATCTTTAAAAACAAATGATGAAAATGAAGAATTTTTAGGAATCATTGATGACAATATTAAAAATTATAATATTGATTCACCTATATTTTTAACTAAAGTTACTCAAAATTCAAAATTAGATTTTCAATTTAATGAAAAATTAGATTTTTCAAACATTTATAAGAAACATTCAACTTTAAAAAACAAAAAAAAATTAAATAAATCAAATAATAACATCAATAATAATAATACTATTTTTAACAATTTAAATAAAAATTCTAATATTAAAAAAAATAATAATGTGAAAAAAGAAGATGATAAAAAAATATTAGATTGGGAAATTCAAAATACTGAAAAACAAATAAGTGATTTAAAAGAAGAACTAACAAAATTATTAGAAGAAAATGAAACTTTAAAGAATCAAAAAGGTAATCTACAAGTCGAAATTTTAAAACAAAATTCAAAAATAAATTCATGTAAAAATCAAATTCAATATATAAATAATAATAATATAAATCTAAAACAGAATAAAATTATCCCTAATACCATTTCTGAAAAAGAAGATAAAGATACTTCAAGTAAATCAATTAATGATAGTGGAATATTTAATATTTCTTTGTAAATATATTTTAAAAAAAATATTTATAAATTGATATTTGAATTCGATATAAAAATAAGAAATTAACAAACTATAGTTTATATTAACTAAAATTATAATTTAAGTAAATATATAAATTGTTAAAGATATTTTTAAAATTAATAGTCTAAAAAAATTAAATTTTTCCCAAGAAACAACTTTTTCATTAAACTAAATATTTAAATTAATTCAAATAAAATAAATTTATTTTTTAAAATGTCTACTGAACCTACAAAAGAAGAAATAGAAGAAAAGAAAGAAATTGAAAATAGATTAAGGGAAAATGCAATATTCTTATTTCAACAAATAACAAAAGGATGTTCTCGATTACATTGTTACAATTTATATTGTGCCAAAAATAAAATAAGTCATGAAAGTAAGAATTGATTTTTAAAATAATATTTTAGAATATAAAAATTCCAAACCGAATGAAATTATGCCTGAAATATTAATTATACTTCAATCAAAATTATTTGAAAAATCTAAATGTATTATAAATGAAGAATTAATAAAAATTGAAACAATTTTCGATAATTTTTTAATTGATAAAAACTATGATTTTGCAGATGAAATTATTAATAAATCTCCTCATTTACCGATTTTTAATTTAAATTTAAAGGATTTACGTCAATATTTCAAAAATGAAGAATCTAATAAAAAATTAAATTCAATAAATGATGAATTAATTAAATTTAATAAATATATACAAACCTTTTTATCAAGTGTTGATTTAGAACATTTTCAAATTAATTCTCAAATTCAAAATACTTTTTATTTCTTATTTTATTTTTCAAATAAAGCATTATTTTATATTTTAAGTCATCCTAATTTTTTTTTCGAGGATAAATTTTCTAATTTTTTACCTTTCTTTGAAAATTATAGAAAAGTAAAGCATTACACTAAATTATGTCTTGATTCAATAATTTCTACAGATAATAATATTTCAGATCCATCTTTTTTAAAAAAAGGATATATTACTTCGTTTTCAGATATAAGAAATTATAAAGAAGAATTTAAAACAATTGTGGAACACTGTCAACATTTTTTAACTTTAATATTATTTAGTATTGGTTCAAATAATGCAGAAAATGAACAAGATGAAATATCAATTGATAAACAACGAATAAATTTATTAGAACATTTTATAAAAATATTCAAATCCTTATTTATGATAAATGATGAATATAAAATAATAGAATATAGAGAATTTTACAATGATGGTTTAAGTAAAAATTTAAATTTAAAAAGAGAATGTAAAATATATTTAGATATTCTAAAAAAAAAGTATGAAGGAAAAAAGCCATTTTGTCTTTTAAGTTATATGTGGTTATTTGATGCTGCAGCAAAAAATGATATATTACAAATATTTAATGGAAGAAAACAAACAATAGAATTATTAAATTCAATTGGTGGTTTACAAGCAGGATTATTTCCTTTTCCAAGAATTATCAATGCTCAAAGTGCTTTTTTTTTATTAAGTGTAAGAAGAGATAATTTAATTGAAGATACTTTAAATGCTGTTTCAAGTAGAGAAGTTAATTTACAAAAACAATTAAAAGTTAAATTTGTTAATGAACAAGGAATTGATGAAGGAGGAGTTAAAAAAGAATTTTTCTTATTATTAGTTAGACAATTATTTGATGCTAATTATGGTATGTTTAATTATAATGAAAAAACTAGATTATTTTGGTTTAATATGTATTCTTTTGAACCAAAAATTAAATTTGAATTAATCGGTATTATTTTAGGTTTAGCATTATTTAATAATGTAATACTTGATATTAAATTCCCTTTAGTTATTTATAAAAAATTACTTGATGTAAAACCTGAATTAATTGATATGAAAGAATGTGATCCTGAGTTATATAATAATTTATATTATTTAAAAACTACAAAAGATGAAAACTTAAAAGAATTATTATATACAAATTTCACAGTAACAAATGATAAATTTGGTGAAAAAGTAGTAATTCCATTAAAAGAAAATGGAGAAAATATATTTATAGATAATACAAATAAAGATGAATATGTGGATTTATTTTTAGATTGGTATTTTAATAAATCAATTGAAGAATTTTTTAAATATTTTAAAACTGGATTTTTTAGAGTTTGTGATAAACAAATTGCTCCTATTTTACGTCCTGAAGAATTAGAATTAATAATTTGTGGAACTCAAATATTAGATTTCTTTGAATTACAAAAAGCAACAAAATATGAAGATGGTTATAAAAAGAATTCAATAACAATAAAATATTTTTGGGAAGTTTTATTTGAATTTTCAGAAGATGAAAAAAAGAAATTTCTTTTCTTTGTTACTGGATGTGATAGAGCTCCAATAAATGGCTTAGGAAGTTTAATTATTACTATTTCAAGATGGGGACCTGATTCTGATAAATTACCTACTGCTCATACTTGCTTTAATCATTTACTTATTCCTGATTATCAAAATAAGGAAAAATTAAAAAAAAATTTAAGTATTGCTATTTCTAATTCTGAAGGATTTGGATTAATATAATTTTATTGTCATTTATAGTTATTTGTGAAAAAATGGAATTTTTATTATTTTTTATTTGATTATTTTTAAATAAAATTAAATCTTTAATAATTATTTGTTATTCATAAAAATCTTATCACATATTTTAGATAACTAATTTTTTAATATATTGAGTGAGGAATATAAACATTCTGATCAAATAATTTATTCATAATGAAAGCTTTTATAATAACCTCTAAATAAATAACAATTACTTAAAACAATTTTATTTTTTACACCTTTAATCTAATATTTTACTTTTTCATTATTCAAATCAAAATGAACTTTTTTCTGAATTAAATAAATTTAATTCAATTTTTGGAAAAAGGTAAAATTTCTCTTTTCTTAAAAGAATTTAATGATCTAAATATTAAACAAATATATTGTTCAATGTTTTAATTGTGGTTTTTGATTCAGTATAACAACAACAATAATTTTATTTCACCAATTATATGAACTAATTTTGTTGTTTGAATATTTTAAAAAATTAATTAAATATACTATTTAAGATATATATTCTTTAATTTTCATATCAAAATTATCTAATAATTTTCTAACATTCAAATCACAATTTTCATTAGAACAAATAGAACTTCTAAAATTACCATTATATCCTAAAATTAAAACAAAAGGTAAACCCCATCCAGCAGTGGAATATAATTTAATATCATCACAGATCATATCATTATAAATAAGTTTTTTAGCTGGTCCTGGAATATTAGAAAAAACAAAATCATATTTTTTAGAATTACTTTCAAAATACTTTCTCAATATATTTATAGGGAAAAATATACCTTGAAAATCACTTAATAAACCTAATGCAAATATTTTCTCAGGTTTTAAAAATTTTCTAATTATTTTTGAAATTTTTTTCACATCATCTTTTTCATTTATTAAAGGAATATCATTTAATACCCATCTTGCCTGATTATATAATGATATTTCAGATAATTTTTTTGGAGCAACTGTATATCCAATTGGAAGATTTATTATAATATTTTTTTTATTTTTATATTCATTATTATCTTTTAATTCTTCTTTTACTGCTCTTGAGAAAGATGTCATTATTATATCATTAAAAGATACTTTTTTTTCTTTTCTATAATTTTCAAATGATTTTAATTTAAATTCTTTTCCAAAATAAAAAGATGTATTTTTTGAATTTCCTTTTATATTTGATTTATATGGTGATTTAATAATTCTGTATAATGAACTTGAAATTGATATTGAAATCATATAAAAAACACTAACTATATATAAATATATTGTTTGATACCATTTTGGACTTTTTAATCTTTGAATTAAAGTAGGATAAATTGAATAATCGAAATTATCTGTTAATAAACATAATGTTGAAATTAGACCTAATCCATCTGTTAGTATATGATCATATTTGATTATTAAATATCCTTTATTTTCTTCGTTTGATGATATTATGTTAAATTTATATGGATAATCTGAAAAAATATTTATAGGAGTATTTGTTTCATTATTTATATAATTATTTAATTCTTCTTTTGAAAAGTTTTCTTTTATTATTATATTTTTATTTGGTATTTCTTCATTAAATGGAAATTCTTTCCAAAAATATTCTCCAAAATTATATATTAATTTACTTCTAAATTTTCCAATTGATTTTATTATTTTTTCAGTAATAAATTCATTCATTTTTTTAATATTAAAATTTGAAAATTCTAAACTCCATAAAATAGTAACTCTATTTATTTGTTTTGATGTAATAAAAACTTTATCATATCCAGTTAAAGGAGTTAAACCAAATATAATTTTTAAAAAAAAATAATAAACATAATCTAAAAAAAAAGTAGAAAAAAGACTTAATAAAATCCCAAATTTATAATAAAAAGAACAAAAAAACAAAATTTTCAAAAAAACAAGAATAAAATTATTCCTTACTTCTTCCTTCATATAAAAATAATAAAAAAATAAAAAAATATAAAATTTTTTCCTTAATCAAATAAATAATATAATAAAATAATAAATTTAACAACAATCTCCTTTTTTTTCTTTTTTTCCTCCACTTCCCAAAGTAACATTCTTTTCATTATAATTATCATCTAAATTTTTTTTACTAATAATATCTTTAGTTAAAAATTCGAAAATTTCATTAACACCTTCTCCAGTTAAAGCTGAAGTTTCAAATAATTTAATATTTAACTCTTTACTTAAATTTAAGCTTTCTTCAGTTGAAATTTCCCTTTTTAAATCAGATTTATTTCCAACAAGAACTAAACCAATATCATTTGAAGTATTTTGATGAATTTGATTCATCCAATCTTTTATTTTAGTTAATGATTCTTTATTATTTAAATCATAAACTAATATTATTCCATCAGCACCTTTATAATATTGATTAGTTATATTTCTAAATCTTTCTTCTCCTGCTGTGTCCCATATTTTTAATTTTACTTCATAATCATTTATTGGTATTGTTTTTGTCCTAAAATCTATTCCTATTGTTGCTAAGTGATTTTTTATAAATTTATTTTCTACAAATCTACGAAGAATACATGTTTTTCCTACTCCACTTTCACCTAATGTTATGATTTTAAATGTGTGTTTTGGCTCGTTTATCATTTTTTTATATTAATTTTATTAAAAATATTTTTTTTGTTTATGACGTATATAAAAATATTAAGTTAATGAAAAATTTATTTTTTAGGGGATTTGGAAATATATTCATTTCATTGGTATGTTCCATATAAATTTTGATTAAACTTGAAAATTTATTATCATTAACTTATATATAACTATTTAATTAAAATTTCTTTTTTTGTATGAAGAAAAAAAAATTATCAATAATTCAAATAATTTATTTTTTATCTTTTTAAAAGTAAATGGAAAAAAAAGAAAATAAAAATTTACAAAAAAGAAAGAGAGATAAATCTTTAAAAAAGAAAAAACAGAAAGAAATAGATTCAGAATCTCTTTCAGAATATGAAAGTATATCAGAAGGTTCAGAGGATATAGTAGAAGAAGTAGAAGTAGAAGAAAATGAAAATGAAATAAACACAAATACAAAAATAGAAAAAGATAAAAATAAAGAACATGTAAATTTATGGGATGAACAAAATTTAAATAAATTAAAAAATAATGAAATATTAGATTTTGATAATAATGCATATGAAATGTTACATAGAAGTAAAGTTGAATGGCCTTGTCTTTCAATTGATTTTTTAATTCCAGAAAATTTTGATAAATCAAAAATAAAATCATTTTATTCTCCAAATTCAGAAAGAAATTTAACAGAAGATAAATATCCTTATACAACATATATGATAGCAGGATCACAGACGAATGAAAAAAATGGTTATTTATATTATATGAAATGGTATGGAATGTATAAAACTAAATATGATGATGATCCTGATAAAGGTTTTGATAGTGATGATGAAGAAGCTAAAAATCCATATATGAAATTTGAAAAAGTTAAAATGAATGGTAATATAAATAGAATAAAATCAATGAAAAATTCATTTATAAGTGCTATATGGACTGATTATCCAAGTATTGAAATAATAGATATAAGTGAATTAATATCATCTATAAATGATCAAGAATCAATAAGTATTGAAAATGAATATAAAATAGATATAAAAAAAAGAAAAATATCACCGAAAAATACAATAATAAAATCTTTTCCTCAAAAAAATGAAGGTTTCGCAATAGATTGGAATAATATAAATCCCTTTGTTTTAGCATCAGGAGGATATGACAATACTTTAAATATATATATCCCATCAAATGAAAATGTATCAGATATGATAATGTTACCTCAAAATAATAATAAAGGTATATTAAGTGGATTAACAGGACATACAAATTCAATAGAAGATATTCAATGGTCTCCAAATCAAGAAAATGTTCTTTGTACATGTTCAATAGATAAATCAATTAGATTTTGGGATTTACGTCAAAATTCAAATAAATCTCCAATAATAATAAATAATGCACATGAAAGTGATGTTAATGTTATTTCTTGGAATAATATAAAAAGTAATACTATTGCTTCAGGAGGAGATGATAATTGTTTTAAAGTTTGGGATATTCGATTTTTAAATGAAGGTCCAATCTCTAATATTAAATGGCATAGAAGTGCTATTAATAGTTTAATGTGGGATCCTTTTGAAGAAAGTCAAATTGCTGTTTCTAGTGAAGATGATAGATTAAGTATTTGGGATTTTTCTGTTGAAGCAGATGAAAAGAAATTATTTGATAATTTTAATATGGAAATTCCACAACAATTAGTTTTTCTTCATCAAGGACAAAAAAATTTAAAAGACGTTAAATTTCATCCTTATTTTAAAAATATTCTCTGTTCTACTGCTGAAAATGGAATTAATTTATTTAAACCTGGGTTTGAAGAAGATAATAATGATGATGATTTAAATGATTATGGATCTGGAGAAGAAAGAGAAGAAGATATGGAAATTGAGAATAGTTAAAATGAGAATATATATTTTAATTTTTAAGTTTTATTAATTATTTGAAATTCAATTATTTTTTATATATTATTTATTTATTAATAAAATGTTTAGAACTAATTCAAATCCGAAAAAAAAAAAATTTTATAATTTCTATGTGAATAATCATATTAAGAATAAATCTTTTAGTAATTTAAAATCAAATTATATTTCTACAACAAAATATAATTGTATTACTTTTTTACCAAAATCTCTTTTATTACAATTTACAAGATTACCAAATGTATATTTTCTATTAATTGCAATATTACAAAGTATACCAGCAATTTCTCCTTTAAATTCAGTAACTGCAATATTACCTTTAGTTTTTGTTTTATCTGTTTCAATGTTAAGAGAATTAATCGAAGATATTGCAAGATATAAATTTGATAAAATAAATAATAATAGAAAAGTTATAGTTTTAAAAGAAGGTGAATTTATAGAAGATATTAGTGAAAATATTCAAGTTGGAGATATTATTTTAGTAAATGAAAATACTGAATTTCCTTGTGATTTAATATTATTAGACTCAACTAATGTTGATGGAATTTGTTATATTGAAACTGGTACTTTGGATGGTGAAAAAAATTTAAAGAATAAAATTTCAAATAAGGAAATTAAAGGGAAATTTTATCAAGGAGGGATTTTAACTAATAATTTTATTCATTTAAAAGGTAAAGTTCAATGTGATATGCCAAATCCAGAATTATATAAATTTGATGGAAAAATGTCTTTATTATATTGTGAAGATAATAATTCTATTAGTGGAAATGATGATATTGATAATTTAAATTATGTTTTAACTGCTAGTCAATTATTATTAAAAGGTGCTTTATTAAGACAAACTAAACAAATTTCTGGAATTGTTGTTTATACTGGAAGTAATAATAAAATTTTGTTAAATTCAAAAAATCCAAAAATGAAATTAAGTAAAATTGAAAGAACAATGAATACTCTTTTAATTTTTGTTTTTTTTTTACAATTAATTTTATGTTTAATTTGTGCTTTTATTCATAAAAAATATGAAAAGAAAAATCAACAATTTTTAACTTTTTTCATTTTTCCCCAAAGAAAAGTGAAAAATGAAAGTTTCTTATCTTTTTTTACATATCTTTTATTATTAAATACAATGATTCCTATATCATTAATAGTAACATTAGAAATAATAAAAGTTATTCAAGGTTTATTTATTGGATTTGATGTAGAATTATTTAGTTTTATAAGACAAAAATTTTGTGGAGCAAATTCTGTAAGTATAATAGAGGAATTAGGAAAAATAAATTATATTTTTAGTGACAAAACAGGAACTTTAACATGTAATAAAATGGAATTTAAATATTGTGTGATAGGAAATTTATGTTTTGAATATATTAGAAATGAAAATCCAGTTCAAGAGAATAATTATAAAATAAATATAAATATGGAAAAAAATATTAATTTTGATAATTCAATTAATTATAATTTTCCTAGTAATCCTCCAAATTATAATAATTCAAGTAGTCCAGTAACAGATAAATCAAGATTAGCTTTATTATCAGTTCCAGCTCCAATAAATGGTATGGATAATAAAGAAAACTTACCAACAAAAAAAGATATTAAAAATATTATTAAATTTAATTCTGGTTTCATGTATGATATTGTTTCAAATAAAAATCCTCAATTTTCCAAAATTGACTTACAAAATATAAATAATTTTTGGATGGCTTTATCAATAGGAAATGAATGTATTCCATTTTATAATGAAAAAACAAATAAAATTGAATATAATGGTTTATCACCAGATGATATTGAATTAGTTAGAATTGCAAGTGATCAAGGTTATCAAATGGTAAAATCACCAAATGATATTAAAAGAATAAAATTTGGTAATTCAGAAAAGCCTATAGATTATAAAATTTTAAATGTAATTTCTTTTACTTCTGATAGGAAAAGAATGAGTATTATTATAAAAGATCAACAAAAAAATATAATAATGTATATTAAAGGAGCAGATAGTGAAATAAAAAAAAGATTATCTCAAAATAATAATAAAAAATACTTTAATTATTCAGTTAAATTTACGGACTATTTTTCAAGTAAAGGATATAGAACATTATTTATAGGATATAAAATATTATCAGAAAAAGAATATTTAACATTTTCAATGAAATTAAGAAAAGCAGAATTAAATTTAGATAAAAAAGATATATTAGTAAATGAGTGTTATAATGAAATAGAAAATAATTTCTCATTATTAGGTGTAACAATAGTAGAAGATAAATTACAAGATAAAGTACCAGAAACAATAAGAGATTTAAGATATGCAGGAATAAAAATCTGGATGCTAACAGGAGATAAAGTAGATACAGCAGAAAATATAGCATTAAGTTGTAATTTAATATCAAAAGAAAATAGAAATTTTAAATTGGATTTATCACCAAATATTCGTGATGATATAATAAAATTTTTCAGTGATTTTGGAAGATATAATAATATGGAAATATCATTTAATGAAAATGAAGAATCAACAGAAGAAGAAAATGAAAAAGAAATAATGGTAGAAAATAACAAAATAAAGCCATTTTCCTTAATAATAGAAAGTTCCATATTAGGATATATATTTTCTAATAAAAATATAACAAATAAATTTTTAAAAATTGCATTATCTGCTGAAAGTGTAGTATGTTGTAGAGTATCACCTTTACAGAAGAGTCAAGTAGTAAAAGAAGTAAAAAATTTAAATGATAATTTTATAACATTATCAATTGGAGATGGAGGAAATGATGTTTCAATGATAATGGAAGCTCATGTTGGAGTTGGAATATATGGTGAAGAAGGAATGTTAGCTGTTCAAAGTTCTGATTTTTCAATTGGAGAATTTAAATTTTTAAGAAGATTATTATTTTTTCATGGAAGAAATTCACTTAATAGAATTGGAAATATGATATTATATTTTTTCTTTAAAAACTTTGCTTTTACTATTTTACAATTTTATTTCACTTTCTATAATATTGCAAGTGGACAAAGTTTAATTGATGATTGGTTTATTGCTTGCTTTAATTTAATATTTACTGCTTTACCTTTAGGTGTTCAAGCTTTGACTAATTTTGATGTATTATGTGTAGATTTTAATTTTGTTGATAATTTAATGCCTTTATTATATAAGGAAAGTAATTTTGATTCTGTTTTTACTATTGGTAGTTTTATTGCTAATATAATTAAAGCTATTTTTTATAGTATTATTAATTATTATATAATTTTGTTTTCTAGTTGGAAAAGTTCTATAAATAATAAAGGAGATTTTGCTGATATTTGGTTTAATTCTTTATGTATTTATACAAATATTATTTTTGTTGTTTCTTTTAGTTTACTGATTAAACAATTATATTGGGTATGGTTTTTTCCGTTTATTTTATTTTTAACTTCATGGTGTATTTATTTTGGATTTTGTTGTTATGCTCAAACTGCTGAATTTTTTAATTCTAATGGAGCAATTTTTCTTAGTTTTGAAAGTCTGAAATTTTGGTTGAATGTTTTTTTAGTTTCTGGAATTTGTTTTATTTTTGATCTTTTCTTTCATTCTTATCAAATGCATTTTAGTAAAAAATTATGTAATGAATTGTTAATTAATAGAGAATATAAAAATGATTTAAATACTTTATTTGATATGAGTGAAGTTATTAAAAAAGCTTATATGAAAATGGATTATAAACCAATTAAAAAGCAAAAAAGTTTATTAAGCAAAAGCAGTTCTGTAGAAAAAAAAAATAGTAGTGCATCATTTAATAGTTCTTCAAGTAAAATAAGTGGAAGAAGTATAGAAATGACAAAAGATAATCCTAAAAAGTTTAAATCAAATGATGGAAATTCTTCTTTTTCTTCATCTAAAGAACAAATGTTTGAAAATAAAAATGAATTAAAAGTGTTAAATTCAAATAATAATAATACTTCTGGTATTAATCTTCCAATAAAAACTTATAGAAATAATATAGAACATTCTGATAATGTAAATACAAATGTTTATAGAAATGAAATTAAAACTATTAAAGTTTCAAAATATAAAAATCAAGAAAAGAAAAATGAAATACTTACCTTAACAAAAAAATAATGAAGATTTATGATAATAAAGCAATGAGTTGGTTATTAAATTCTTTTGAAAATAAATCCAATAAAATTGGATTCAAATATAAATAATATTTTGTGAATTTTGATTTCATTAATTATTAAACAATTTATGTAGTAATAATGTAATTTAAAACTTAATAATTTAAAAAATCATAATTATTTTTAAAAAGTTTTTTTCTTTAATGAAGAAAGAATTAAGCAGAAATAAAAATCAAGAGATAATGACTAATAATTCAAAAGTGGTTTCAACTTCATCATTCAATAATCAAAAAAATTCATTAGATGAAAGATTAACAACTAATGTATCAAATTCAACAAATACTTTAGATAAAAAAGAAATAGATAATTTAAAAAAAGAATTAAACCAAAGTAATTCAAGTACTGATTTAAAGAAACATGAAGATAAAAAAATAGTAAGTAAATTTCAAAAAAGAAAATCAGTAATGTTTTTAGCTCCTGATGTTTTAAAATTACAACAAATGAAAAATAAATTAACTGAAACTCAAGAAGAAATAAAATCTAAAATAAAAAAGAAAAATTCTAAATCTAATAAAAACAAAGGTTATTTATCTCCTGTTCAAAAAAGAACTAAAAATTTAAATTTAAATACAAGTCAGACAAGTATAACAAGTAATAGTAAAAAAGATGATTCTTTTAATCTTAATTTAATTAATGCTAATGATGAAAAGAAAAAAAAGGTTAAAAAAAGTTATAGAAGAAGTGCTGAGATTAAAAAAGATATATTAACTCCTCTTCCTAGTTTTAATAAGAAAAAAATGGAAAAAAAAGATTATTCTAAAATACTACAAAATACTGTAATGTTAAGAAGAATTGAATTTTCTTTAAAATTAAAAAGAAAAAATTTACCTAAAATTTATGAAGAAAGTGTTTTAAAAATTCAAAAAGCTTGGAAAAAATTTTTTATGGCTAATATTTATGATAAAATCGTTAAAATTCAAAGTGTTTTTAGAAAAATATTATTTAAAAAAGAATTAGAAAAATTAAGACTTAAAAAAAAAAAAGAAAAAGAAAATAAAATAATTAAAATGATTCATGCTTTTGTTAAAATTTGTAGGTTAAAAAATTTTCTTTTTTTAAAAAAAAAATTAAAATCAAAAACTTTACCTGAAATAACTATAATATCACAAAGAGAAATTGGAACTCAAATTGGAGATAGTTTCGAATTAGAAAATAAGGAAGAAAAAAAAGAAGAAGTAAAAAAAGAAGAAGTAAAAAAAAAAGAAGAAATTAAAGAAGAAGAAAAAATCGAAGAAGAATTTAAAGAAGAAGAAAAAAAAGAAGAGATAAAAGAAGAAATTAAAAAAGAAAAAAGTTATTTTTATCCTAATATTTGTTTAAAAACTTTTCCAAGACCATTTCATGAAATTGGCATTTATTTAAATGTTTTATTAAAAAGAATTAATTTGAAAAGATTTTCTGATATTGACTGTTCTTTACAAGAATCCTTAATTTATGAAGGATATAGTGGAAAATTATTATCTTTTATCCCTATTGAAAATAATAACAACAAAAACAAAATTAAACATATTCACAATAAATCTATGATAAATAGGAAAAGTTTAATGAAAAATATTCATTCTTTTAATTTAAATAAGAAAGAAAATAAGTCTTTTTTTAAAAATAAAAATATTGTTCAAAAAAAATACGATTTATTAAAAGACAAAAAATATTCAAAAACAATATTCAAAAAGATTAATAATAAAAAATGGAATTATTATACTAAACAAAATATTACATTTTATATTAAAAAAATAAATTATTTACAAAAGGAAATAAGAAAATATTTAAAAGAAACAAAAGTAATCAAACAAAATCAAATTCAAAAATTTCTTCATTTAAAATTATTTATAGTTATATTTATAAATAATTTAATAAAAAAGATTAGAAAAAATATTATATCTTTATTAAAATATAATTATTATCCAAATAATAATTCAACAACTTTTGATGAAGAAATAATTGAAAATGATAATGAAAGAATGATTCCAATAAAAGAAGGATTTTTAGAAGTAAGAAAATCATTAAGAACAATTAAAAATAAAAATACAAATTTTTTAATTCCATTAAAAAAAAAAGGAAAAAATAATATCATTCACTCTAATTCAGTGAGTAGTACAATATATAATGATGAAACTGTATATGAAAATATTCAACATATATTAAATACTCAGAGTTAAAAAATAGATTATTATATAAATATTAAATCACAAATTTTGTATTTATTTGAAATCAAAAATAAAATATCAATTTTATTTAAAAAAAATCAAAAAAATTTATAATTTAAATATAATATAATTCATATGGAGTTTTTCCATGAAATTCTTTCATTTCTGTTTTTTGTTTTTTATCTCCTTTTTCTATTCTTAAATTTTGAGTTAAACTCCAGGCATTTCAAAACCAATAGTATCTATATTTTTATATATATTATTTTTCTCTTTATTTTCTGCCCATTCACCAAGAGCAATTTTAATTAATTTTGAAATGTTATTATTATTATCTACAAAATCAGGCCAATTAACAATCAATTTAGGTAAAATATTTTCACATTTAACAATAATTTCAATTGATTTAGTAAATGATAATTCTTCTTCTTTTGCAATAACAGCAGAAACAATTTTATAAAGAGATATATTAATAGCATTATTAATTATAGAATCTCCGAATGAAATAGGATTTAATTTTCTTTCATTATCTTACATTAAAAGAGAAACACTAGTAATAGAATCAGTTTCGCTAACTGCGGCAGAAAATTGTAATATTTCTTTAACTGAAAAATCAATTACATTATTAGATATCTTTGATTTATAGAAATTTGAATCTAATTCAAATATTGTAAAAGTACCACCAAAATTTAATGTATATGTAACTACTAATATTATTATAAATGATATTAATGTTTCTGAAAGGGAAAATAAACAAATATATTTAAAGTATTTGAAAAATGATTTCTATTCTAGAATTATATCTAGCATTAAATACTATCCATGGAAGCATAAATGTGAAAAATTTTGTATCACTAAATTGAAATCCTTTAAAAAAATTTGAATTAGGGTTTAAACATTTAATAAGTAAGGTTAATATTATTCCTACTATCATTGTAAATCCCTTGAGTGAAGAATTTTAATGCCTTTTATTTTTAAAAGGGGACCACTTTATATATATAATATTAACATTAAAGATAATATTAATGTTTCTAAAGATATTTATTTCATTACTTTCTTATTTATTTAAATTTTATTATTTTTTGATGATAATTATTTTATATAAAAAATAAAAGTGAAATTTTTAAAATGTCTTTCCTTTCTTACATTCTCCCAATAAGAAAATTAAAAGAAGAAATATTATCATAACAAATAAAAAATATATAATTGAAATTGATATAATTGATTTCTGAGATTTACAATTATTATAAAAAATTAGATATAATTTATAAACAAAAAATTCAATTAAAAAATGTAAATACAAAAAAATTATTATTTTTTGGTTTAAGAGTATTTAAAACAATACTTTTTTTAAAAATTAAAAAATAATGAAAAAGACACTTCACTTATTGAATGAATTAATTATTTTCATTTATTTGATAAAACCAATTAATGATCAAATAGAAAATAAATCTAAAAATATTTAATTAAATGAAGAAACCATATTTATTTTAATAACATTCTAATAAATTTACAAAGATGAAAAATAGATAAATAAAATAAAAAAGATAAAGAAATATTCAAAAAGAAAATTCATATTTGGGGTATACAAAATAAAAACAATAAAAACATTGAAAAGAAAAAAGAAATAATTTAAATATTAATATTTATATTTGATTATAATAGGCAAACCTTTAAAAGAAATAAAATAAAAAATCAAGTTTAATGATAAAAAGAAAAAGTAAATCTTTAAGATAGTATATTCAAATTGAAAATATCAAAAAAATCATTTTTTAGAAATGATATTCTTAAAAAATTTAACTTTTATGTAATTATTATATGAATGGAAAATTTTCATAAAAAAAGTGAATAAAAAAAATTGAAAATAATTTTCATTAATTATAATCCCAATTTTTTAAATAGAAATTAGACTATAGATTTTAAAAACTCAATAACATAAAAAACACTTTTTAAATGATTTTTATAAAAGAAGTTAAATATATGATAAAAAAAATTTTTATTATCAAACAACAATTAAGATACTTCATAAAACAATAAATTAATTAAAAAAAGATTTATTTAAGAGAAAATAATTATAATTCATGTAATATTTTGAAAGAAAAAGTAAAAGTAAAATTATAATAAATAAAGATTAAAGATAAAAGATAATATGAAAGAATTAGAATTAAACCTTTTTATAAAAATCATTTTATAAAGATGTAATATTGTAAAAAGTTTATATTCCTTATTATATTTAATAATAAAAAAAATTCAAAAAAGATTATTGAATAGTAATCATATTTTATTAAATTAGATTTTCATCAAAAAATGTTTTCCATAAATAATTTAAATTTAATTAATTAATAAATTTTCATTTTTAAAATAAAATTTAAATATAAGTTAAAAATAGATTAACGCTAATATATCTAATCATCCAAAAAAGTAATTATAATTATAAAAAATATAGTATTCCTATCAAAATAAAAATAATTTATTATTCAAACTTAATTTAAAATCTAAAGTAAATATTTTAATTAAATAAAATATATAAATAAAATAAAAAATAACTTATTATTTAGATATGACAAGTGAGAACACTAGTGTAGAACAAGAAATGAAAAAAAAAGAAATGGATCAATTAATGAATATAGAATTTTTAAATTTTAAAAATGACATATTTAAAATAGTTCAACAAGCAAAAGAACAAGATAATAATAAAAATTTAAAAAAAAGACCTCAAACATCTTATCCTATAAAAAAAGATGCCGAAAAAAATAATGATATAAAAAGTATCAATGACGATTTAAATAATATAAATAATATAAATAATAGTGATTTATCAAAAGAAACAATAGGTGAAATGAGTAAATATTCAAGTTCAAGACCTCAAACAAGTAAAAAATTAGCTCCAATAAAAAAGCAAAAGCCTAAAAAAGTAAATTATTTAAGACAAACTTTACAAAAAGATTTATTAGAAGAAGATATGATTAAATTAACTATAGAAAAAAGAGATAAAGAATTTCAAAGAGAATGTGTTAGAAAAATGGTTCTTGCCAATGATTATGCTGAAGTATTAAAAATTCCTAAATCTTATTCTGCTTATTGTGAAGAAGGTGATAGTACTATTTTATGCAGAGTATATGATAAAAATACTAAAAATTTTGAAGATGTTAATTTAAAACAATTTCTTATTGAATTTAAAAAATTACAAAAATTAATTAATCAAGAAAAAGAAAGAGAAAAATATAAAGAACAAAAAATTGAAGTTGTCAAA
>JAEEGK010003008.1_pt1 | contig 42162 bp, 40 predicted proteins | sample 8958771 | NCBI WGS metagenome assembly JAEEGK01 (sample SAMN16246547, study PRJNA631951) | gut metagenome | biome: gut microbiome; feature: rumen; material: SC-attached | host: Bos | place: Iran: Karaj | collected 2018-10
GTGCTTCTTTAGATTTTCCGCCCGGATATTTTATAAACGATTCCATTATCTATTTCCCTCTTTTTTATTTATTTTAACATTCGTTTATTCGGAAAATGCAGAACAAACGAATTAACTTGCAATTAATAATGCTTATTTATGACTTTAGTCATATTTTATCACTTTTTTCGCAATTATTTAGTAAACACAGCTGTTTTATTTCGTGATTAGTTTGCACAAAGAACAAATATTCCTATTTTTTTATCAGAACGTAAATCGTTATTATACTATTATTATTCTTAAATAATTAAAAGGCCCACTTAGAAGCCTTTTAACTTTTTTATTCATTTATTTGTTTTTTCTTATTAAAATTAACTAGTTACCTTTTTAAGCACTTTCTTATAATCTGATCTTTTATAATTAATTAAAGACATTGGTGTGATTGAGATATATCCATTCTCTACTGCTGATACATCGTATGTATCATCATTAGTGATATCGTTATGGATATAATGTATTTGAATCATCTCTGTCTTTTTATTGTAGTATTCTTTTGTGTAGTGAGTTTTTCTTATGAATAACTCAGTTATTTTAATACCTTTATATGTAGGATATTTTTCTATATCTGGGAGATTTACGTTTAAGTAATATTTCTTAGATAGTAAATCATTAGATAGAATATAGTCCATTATCTCTTTACCATATTTAGTAATAGATAATGGTGTATTAAATTTATTAGTACTAAATGCGATAGATTTAGTTCTAAATATTAGAGCTTGGAAACAGGCACTACATGTGCCACTATACATTGTGTCATTAGATAGATTATATCCCCAGTTTAATCCTGAGACTATAAGATCTATTTTCTTGTGTTTTAGGATGACTGAAGCTATTTGAACACAATCTACTGGAGAACCATCAATAATATAGTTATAGTCATCGATTCTTTCTATACCTACAGGATTTGATGTGTGGAGAGAGGCACCACAGCCACTCTGAGGGCTTTTTGGCGCAAATGTGTAAACTTCTCCATATTCTTTTAAAACTTCTTTTAAGGCAAGAATTCCGGCTGAATTAAAGCCATCATCGTTAGTTAATAATATATTCATATTATTGTGCGCCTCCTTTAACCATTTGAGAGAGACTGTCCATCGCATCACTCCTTCTTTTAAGTACTACTTTAGTATATGACATAAAGTCATGAGGACCACGATTAATAAAGATTATAAATACTAAAGATACGAGAGGTGTAATAGGCATAAAGACTTGCCACATAAAGTAGATAAAGTAAGTTATTATGAAGTTAATCGCAATAAAGGCGATTCCTCTCATAATAACTTGCCATCTTTTAACGGTTGAGCCATCTCTTGAATCAATTACTGCGAGTTTAAAGATTAAATAACCTAGTGTTTCTCCTTCTTTAGTAAATATAGTAATAATAATATAGAGTGATATTGTTGCTATAAGCATAATAATAAATATAGTATAAAGAACTATTCTATATGATTTATAAGATGCATTAATATATGTTTCATTAGAATTAAATAATTCTATAGCTTTAGTGTATTCATTATTATAGAATTCAAGTACATCTTTATGTGATGCATCTTCATTTAATATATACTTACCATCTTGATAGATAAAATAAGTTGATAGAGCTTTAGCTTCATTAAATGACTCAAGTCTATTTTCTTTTAAAGCTACTTGATCATTTGAATAGTAATAAGTAATATGACTATCATATTCTTTAACTAAGACAGAATAATCCTCTGAGTATCTATCAACTGATACATAAGAGTTTTCTTTATATTCAACATAAAGACCTGATTCTTTAGTGAGAATAAGTTGAGTATTAATTAAATCAAAATAACCAATTGATTTAAAGATAGTACTATATGAAAGAAAAGCTAAAGAAAATGAAAGAATAGCTAAAAAGACTAAGTCTAATAAACCCGCAAGTACGCGTGTTAAAAGATATGGCTTAGTCATTTTCTTTATCTTTTCTTTAGTTGCCTGTTTCTGTCTAATTTTTTCTGTTTCAAGAATATAGTCTTTTTCTTTTTTCATGCTTATACCAAAAATAGAGCCAGAAACTATTTTAGATAATTTCTGGCACTATAATATTATTTTGAATTAACTACTTTTACAGAGCCTAAACAAATTTGTTTCTTTGTTTCTTTATCAAATAGAATAATACCTTTACCAACAATATCAAATTTAATTTCTTCATCAACTTTATAGTCGATAGAACCAAATACTACTGAAGATAAGATATCACCATCTAAATTAATTTTAACAGTAGTTTCCATACCAGCTGGAAGAGTTGAGTATGCAAGACCCTTAATAGCGCCTTTAGGACTTATTGGTAAGAACTCAGGTCTAATACCAATAACTACTTCTTTTCCGATTTCTTCTACTTCAACTTCTGGAGTATATTCAGCTTCAATTCCAAAGAAGTTTAAACGAATCTTCTTTGGATCTTCAAGTTTAGCAGTAGCTGGGATGAAGTTCATTGTAGGGTTACCTACGAAGTCAGCAACAAATAAGTTAGCTGGACGATTATAAACTGTAAGAGGTGCATCATATTGTTGGAGTACACCTTTTTCAATTAAGCATACTCTAGTAGCTAGAGTCATTGCTTCAAGTTGGTCATGTGTTACATATACAAATGTTGAGTTTGTATCACTATGAAGTCTCTTAAGTTCAGTTCTCATTTCTCCTCTTAACTTAGCGTCAAGGTTAGATAGAGGTTCATCCATAAATAATACTTTTGGTTTAGGTGCAAGAGTTCTTGCGATAGCAACTCTTTGTTGTTGTCCACCAGATAATTCTGCTGGATATCTATCTCTAAATTCTTCAATCTTTAACATTTGAAGAACTTCTTGAACTCTAGCTTCAATATCAGCCTTACTCCATTTTAAGTTCTCAAGACCGAAGGCAATATTCTTATATACTGTCATATGAGGCCATAGAGCGTAGTTTTGGAATAAGAAACCGATATCTCTTTTAGCTGGAGATACGTTGATATGTTGTTCTGAATCAAATACAACTTGATCTCCAATAGTAATTCTACCTTCAGTTGGAGTTTCAAGACCAGCAATCATTCTTAAAGTTGTAGTCTTTCCACAACCAGAAGGTCCGAGTAATGTTATAAATTCACGGTCTTCAATAACCATGTTAAGATGGTCTACACCTACAAAGTTTCCCCATCTTTTTGATACGTTTTCAAGAACAATTCTTGGCATAATTTTATCCTCCAATACCTTTATCAATAGATGCGCCTGTTACCTTATTAACTGTAAGGTTAACGCCAATTACGAATACAACTAAGAATAAGTTAATTCCGTTTGCAAGTTGACTAATACCGTTTCTAGAATAGTATTCAAGTACGTTAGTAGTGAGTGTTACAGATGATGTGATAAGAGTGAATAGTGTATATTCTCTCATACAAGAGATAAATGGTAGTAAGTAACCACTTATGAAGCTTGATTTTTGAATAGGGAATATAATTCTAGTCATTCTCTTTGCCCATGGGCAACCAGTAATGATTGCTGCTTCTTCAATTTCACCTGATAATTGAAGCATTGCGTTTGTACCAGATCTTGATGCGAATGGTAAGAACTTAATACCACCGGCAATAATACAAATTAGAATAGCTGAGATTTCCTTCATAGTAATAGCAACATCTAAGAATCCAAATGCTTTAGTCTTTGATAATGCAAAGAACATAGCTCCAAAGCTTAATGCAGGGATTAAGTATGGAAGGAATGCAAGACTTGATACGAAGTTCGCAACTCTTGATCTTCTCTTTCTAGCAACAGCATAACCGATTAGAATACCTGATGTACCACAAATAAGTGATACAACAATCGCTACTAGTACTGTTCTACCAAAGGCAGATAAAATTGTTTTATTTAGGAATAAACCTTTTGTTGAGAATTGTCTTGCCTCAACAAAGGCATCTTCTACGACAGGTTTATTACTAAACCAATATTTTAAGTCTATTGTATTTAGCATACCCGGAGTATCTTCCAAGCTATATATAATAAATGTTAATAGTGGAACGATTGCAAAGAATGTTACTAGAATAGCTATAACTGTAAAGATAGGCCATTTAGCTTTTCTTAGGTTAATCTTAGAGATTTGTCCAGATTTACCTGATACAGTAGTAAAGCTTCTTCTACTCCTTGTAAACCAGTTATTTATTGTAAGAATTAATACACTGAAGATCATTAATATAGTAGATATTACATAACCTTCACCTTTTCTACCACCAATAAGGGCACTTCTTAATGTTATCGATATGGACTGGAATGAACCATCTGCATTTAAGAATGCTGGAACTGAATAACTTGAGATTGATGATGCGAATACTAAAAGTACTGTTGATACTAAAGCAGGAGCTACAATTGGAAGAGTGATTCTTCCTAAGATTTTAGCTCTTGATGCTTTAAGAATTACTGCAGCTTCTTCTAAGTTAGCATCCATATTTCTTAAGATACCACCTATCAAAATATAGGCAAATGGTGCATAGTGTAGACCTAAAACGAATGCTGTAGGCCACATACCAAATACGAGCCACGATGGAGCACAAAGTCCAGTGATTGATTGAAGCATACCAACATCAGATGCAGCTTCAATTCTAGTGTTTTGGAAGAAGTTTACCCAGAACATCGCAATTGACCATGATGGCATAATGTATGGGAATACAAACACAGTAGAGATAAATTTCTTTCCAGGAATATTAGTTCTTGTGATTAAGAAAGCTAATGTTCCACCAAATAATACTGCAATTGTACAAGCAACTAGTGCCATAACTACAGATAAGCCAAGAGGACGCCAGAAATAATATTTTGAATATCCAGGAGTTTCTTTATTAAAGAGTAAGTATGGCCAATGATAGAATGTATATTGACCAGATTTTACGCCTGCATCCCAAATGTCATTAATGTTTCTAGCTTCAGTAAAAGAATGTATTTTAAATGAATCTAGAATCATTGTTGCAAGTGGATATAAAACAACCACAGATAGTATTATTCCAAATACTAATAAAATTACATTAGAAGGTGTAGAGAAAAAATGTTTTATACTATTCCATAATCTTGTAAAAAATAATGAAGTCTTATTTTGTTGAACTACATTTTCAGACATAGTTTTCTCTCCTTTTATTATTTATTTTGAATAAATGGGAAGGGCATAACCCTCCCCATCTTTTTTAACTATAACTATATGTTATAAATGTAAACTATTTTTCTACGTTAAGTGATCCAACGAGTGTGTTGATAGCGTTAACTTGTGCACCTTTAACTGTCTTTAAGAAGTCATAGTTTTCAACGATTTCTTTAGCCATATGTACATCTCTAGTCCAGTCATTCTTAGCATAAGTGATCTTGTTAGAACCTGGGAAGTAGTAACCATATTGGTTAACTTTTCCATGATTTTCAGGGAGTGGATTAGCAGATGTATTCCAAGTGTAATCTACAGTGTCATCTTTTCCAGGAAGAGTGTTGTTATAAACGCACTTTTCATATGTAGAGAGTTCTAATAATGTTCTAGCATATAAGCAAGCTGTATATGGATGTTGAGCGTTGTTAACGATTTGAGAATCCATTGTATACATAAATCCATTGAATCCATCAATTTCCCAATCCCATTTAACAGTAGTCATAGCGTTTACTGTTTCTTTTGTTCCATCGTTATTGATATCAACTGAACCAGTCTTACTAACTGCATCCTTCATCTTAGCGAATGCACCATAGTAAACATAACCAGCATTCCAATCTGCTTCAGAAACTTGAGTAGCTTTCATAGCTGTTCCATCTGAACCATGAAGTCTTGAAATGTTAGATACGAATTCTCTAACCCATTGTTCACCAGCTGATTTATAAGTGTATTCCATCTTATCAATTTTATATGTAGATGGTTCCCAATCTTTTCCATAGTAGTTCTTATAAGCAGTCTTAATTCTTGCTTGGTTTTCTTCAGCATAGCAAGAGAGTAAGAAAGACATATTGATCATTTCTGTAGAAGGGCTTTGGAAAGATACCTTTGAAAGGTGATCAGCATCAGCGCTAGTACCAGCTAATTGCCAAATGTTATGTAAAGTTTTACCTGTAGCATTTTGGAAATTAGTGTTAGTATAGAATAATTTATTGAAATGAATACCTTTTAATGGCTTCTTTGTATCAGCTTCAGTTAATCCAAGAGCTTGCCAATCTGATGGAATATAGTTATGGAGTAATCCAGCTTTAGCATAGTCAGCCATAGATCTTTCATCTTGTACTAATGCATAGTCAGCAACAAAGCCGTTTTCAGCTTCTTGAAGTGCTGTTAATAAAGAATAGTCTTTATAGTCACTCTTTACTTGAATGTTCTTGTTGTCGCCATCAGCATGTAACCAATCATATTGATTAGCGATTGCTGTAGCAGCTTTACCTAAAACAGAAGTTAAACCAACAACTACGAATGGAGTGTTAGATTCTTCCATTTCTTTCTTAGAAGCAGCTTTAAGCTCTTCAAGAGTCATCTTACTTGCTTTTGCTACTGCGAGAGCTGTACCAGTGAGGCCATCGAATTCACCTTCGCCTTTTGCTTTAGTTGTTTTTGTACAACCAACAAGAGCAAACACAGAAAGTAATACTAATGCTAATGATAATAAAAATTTCTTCATTTTGTCTCCTTTGTTAAAGTTTTTTATTTTTATTATATTTAATTGTTTTTTAACTTAATTTAATAATATGTATATCCGTACTATCTATATAATTAATGTCGTTTAATTATTATTTATAATTAACCGAAAATTGTCTTTTTTTACCACTTATATGATACCCTCTAGGGTAATCTTTGTCAATTAATTTTTTTCACATATTTTTCACATTTTAAAAAAATAAATGATATAATGATTTTGGTTAAAAAATAAGGAGATTTTTATGGGAATTGTTAATACAAAGGAAATGTTTAAAAAAGCATATGAAGGTGGATACGCAGTAGGTGCTTTTAATGTCGATTCAATTCCAATGTGCCAAGCCATTCTTATGGCCGCAGAGGAATTAAAGTCTCCAGTCATTCTGTCAATTTCTAAAGGGTCAAGAGAATTCATGCATCCAGGTAATATAAAGGATATGTTAAGTATAGTAAGTAAAGACATTACTATACCTTTTGCTATTCACCTAGATCATGGTACTTCTTTTGAAATCTGTAAGGATGTTATTGATGAAGGTTTTACATCAGTAATGATCGATACTGGTGATGCACCATTTGAAGAAACTATCGCTATTACTAAAAAGGTAGTAGATTACGCACACGCACATAATGCTACTGTTGAAGGTGAACTTGGTCCAGTAGCTGATATTAAAGGACAAGACCCAATATATTATGAATTTACTAATCCAGAACTTGCTAAAGAGTTTGTAGAAAGAACTGGTGTTGATTCACTTGCTGTATCAGTTGGTACTAAACATGGTTCACGTAAGTTTGAATCAAAAGAAAGTGCTACTTTAAGATTCGATATCATGGATAAAATAGCTGAACTTCTTCCAGGTTTTCCACTAGTACTTCATGGCTCTTCTTCTATCAGTGATGCCATTTTAAAGGTCTTCAACGACAATGGAGGCAAGTTAAACGGTTACATTGGGGTACCAAATGCATTATTGGTGGAAGCAAGTCGTAAAAATGTGTGTAAAATAAATATAGGGACTGATTTTAGAGTTACATATGTAGGTGCCTTAAGAAAGTCTTTAAATGAAATTAAAGATAGATTTGAACCAAGAAACTTCCTAGTTCCTGCACGTAATGCAGTATATGAACTAGTTAAGGATAAAATAGTTAACGAATTTAATAGTTATAATAAGGCAATATAGGAGGAAAGGTATGCCACTAGTTACTACAAAAGAAATGTTTGAGAAAGCTTACAAGGGAGGATACGCTATTGGTGCATTCAATGTAGACAACATTGATTTAATGAAAGCAGTATTAAGAGCTGCTGAAGCTAAGAAGTCTCCAGTTATCATCGCTATCTCAAGCGGCGCATTACAATTTATGGGTGGAGAAATCATCCGTAAAACTTTAGACGTTATGCTAAAGACTGAAATCACAGTTCCAGTTGCTCTTCACTTAGATCATGGAAAATCAGTTGAACTCTGCAAACAATGTGTAGATTTTGGTTTTACATCTGTAATGATTGATGCATCTGCATACGATTTCGAAAAGAATATCGAAATGACTAAAGAAGTTGTTGAATATGCTCATGCTCATGGTGTTGTTGTTGAATCAGAACTCGGTGCTATCGCTGGTGTTGAAGAAGATGTTAATGTAGATGACAAATATGCTAACTACACTCATCCAGCTGATGTATTCGAATTCGTAAAGAGAACTAATATTGATTCACTCGCTATCGCTATTGGTACTCTCCACGGTGCATTCAAGTTCAAACCTGGACAAAAACCTCAATTAAGATTTGATATCTTAGAAGAAATTGAAAAAGAACTCCCAGGATTCCCACTAGTACTTCACGGTGCTTCTTCTGTTCCAAGAAAGTACTTAGATATCCTCAACCAATATGGTGGAGCTATGGAAGAAGCTATCGGTATTCCAGAACCAATGTTAAGAGATGCTGCTAGACATGCAGTATGCAAGATCAACGTTGGTACAGATATCAGAGTTGCATATGTTGGCGGTGTTAGAAAGGCTTTAGTTGAAAAACCAGAAACATTCGATGCAAGATATGTTATCGTTGGTGGTTTAAACCAAGTTCAAGAACTCGTAGAAGACAAACTCGAAAATGTATTTGCTTCTGCTGGTCATGCTAACGACTAATTTATTTAAAACACAAACAATATTAATTAACCCTATCACAAAAATGTGGTAGGGTTTTTCTTTTGCGAAAAATAAGGAGGTAAATCATGAATACAAAAGAAAATAATTATGAATTAATAAAATTTAAAGATGGTGATTTCTGTTTAGAAGTCAATGTATCTCCAGGAGAAGATACAGTATGGTTAACACAAAAAGATATGTCCTTATTATTTGGTGTTGATAGAACCGTAATATCAAGGCATATTAGTAACATTTATTTAGAGGGAGAACTTGATAGAATGACTTCTGTGCATTTTTTGCACATAAGTAATAATAATCCGAAAAATAGGCCTCCAGAGCTATATAATCTAGATGTAATAATTTCTGTAGGTTATCGTGTTAAATCAAAACGTGGTGTTTTATTTAGAAAGTGGGCTACTTCTGTTCTTAGGGAATACTTATTAAAAGGCTATACTATAAACGAAGAAAGATGTTTAACTTGTACTTCAAATATCTTAGAACTCAAAAATAAAGTTGAAGAAATTGAAAATAAATACATTAAATTAGAAAACACAGTCTATACCACAGACAAAATGGTATATGAGGGCGAATTAATTGAACCATTAACACTTCTAAGAAAACTCTTTTTTCTTGCGAAGAATAGAATAGTTATAATTGATGACTATGTAGATAACACAGTTTTAATGCTATTAAAAGATATTAAAACAAAAACTATTATAATCACAAGTTCTAATACTTATTTAAATAAAGAAAAAGATATTCCAGAAAATATTTGTATTATTAAAGAAAACAAAGAACATGATAGAGCTATATTTATTGATGATTATGTATATATGTTTGGCACATCTTTTAATGCAATAGGAAAAGAAAGATTTACTATTATTAAAGTTAATCACTTACCTCAAGAAGTATTTTTAAAAGGAATTAATCTAGATAAATATGATACAAATGATTAGTTCTTTAAATAAATAACCTCCTACAAGAATCGGTAGGAGGTTTTATTCTTTATCTTTTTTCGAATTCATCAAATTCAATATCTTTTGTTTCATTGATTATGAATTCGATATCTTCAATCATTTGTTTAAGGTAGTAAACATCATTCTTTATGTTGTCCATAAATCTTCACACCATCCCTAATAATTTCTGTGAGCATCTCTGCATTATTAGATAGTGATTTTAGAGTTAATAGATCAACATTCTTATGTAAATTCTCTTTCAATTCTTCAAGGAGGCCAAAATACTTTAATCCAGTTATATCAGAATCAATCATCAAATCAACATCACTATTTTCTTTTGCATAGCCCTTTGCATAAGAACCAAACAAAAAGCATGATTTGATATCATATTCTTTCATAACTTTATTTATTACTTTCTTAATTGAATCAATGCTTAAAATACCATGTTCTTCATCAACTAATGCAAATTGTTTTGTTCTGTATACATAATAATGATACTTAGGATCTGCATTTTCGTTTTGAAGTTTTTCATATTTTATGTATGTTTTTCTTGATATGTTAAGCATTTGAGCCATTTTATCTTGTGTATAGCCCAAATTCTTTCTCATTAATAATAATTCATTCATAATTATCACCTATTATAATTATATAATTTTTACACATTTTGTAAATATAGTTTTGTGTAATTATTACACATAAATATAATTATAAATGTGTAATTATTGTTTGCTATATTTAAGTAATTCTATATGTTATAATTATTTAGAGGTAAATTTTTATGAGTAAAAGATTATTAGTAAGAATATATTTAATAGTAGAATTAGTACTATTTGTTGGATTAACCATTACATCTTTAACAGATACACCTATTCCAAGCGGTATATTTGTATCACTTGCTTTAGCCTCTATGGTTGCTTTAGCGATAATGGTTAAGACAGATAATAAAGTAGATAAAATACTACATATTGCATCTTCAAGCATATTCTTTATTGGAAGTTTGCTAGATTTACTATCAATAATGACTGGTATTATTTCATCTATTTTATATATGATTGGTTTCTTATGTTTATTAGTAAAATTCTTACTCAGAACATTAGACAATAAAAAAATATTGATAGTTATAATATCAATTCTATTATGTCTACCAATATCTTTATTATTTGTATTTAAATTATTCTTAACTAATTATCTTATTCCTGTATTAATGGTTAGTATATTACTCACATCTATTATTCTTGGAATATCTTTATATATTAGAAAAGATAAGAATCCAGAATACTTCTTCTATTTTATTGGAGTAATATTCTACCTAGTACACTTTATGTCTTACACTTTAATGGTTGTGCATCTTGATGTAACTATCCAAATTAATGATATGCTTAATCTTGCGTATATTACATTCATTATTCCATCATTTATGATGATAGGTGCTTCATTTATCTCTTTTCAACGACTCTCATCATAGCTGAATGACTTCTATTATTATTAGTAAGTTCAGCTTCTGTTGGGACAATAGGTTTTTTAGTAATACGGATTAGTATAGGGTCTTCTGCCATAACAGGAAGACCTTTTATATTTTCTTGAGTATAGTTTTTCTTAAATATGTGTTTAACTATCTCATCTTCATCTCTTTGGAAATCTATTACGACAATTCTTCCATGAGATCTAAGTAATTCAATAGATTTATTAAGCGCTTCTTCAAGTGCACCCAGTTCATCATTCACATATACACGAAGAGCTTGAAATGACTTCTTCGCAGGATGACCCTTCTTAGATAACTCTTTTTTAGGATATGCTTTCTTAATAATATCTACTAGTTCAAAAGTAGTCTCAATAGGTTTAATAGTTCTAGTATTAACTATTTCTCTTGCGATTTCTCTTGAGAATCTTTCATCGCCATATCTATATAGAATATTGGCGATATCTTTTTCACTATATTTATTAACCACATCTTTCGCAGTTAATTTAAGTGAATGATCCATTCTCATATCTAGTGGACCATCAAGGTTATATGAGAATCCTTTCTCAGATATATCAAAATCAAAAGATGATACTCCAAGATCATATAAGATTCCATCAACCTTATCAATTCCTAGTTTATTTAATTCTTCTTTTATATATCTAAAGTTAGATTTGATTATAGTGTAGTTGGTTTTGCCTGTCTTATCTAACTTTTCTTTAGCTCTCATAATAGAATAATCATCTATATCAAATGAATATAGATGTCCTTTATCATTTAAGCGTTTTAAAATTTCGGAACTATGTCCTCCACCACCTAAGGTCATGTCTACATATATTCCGTCTTCTTTAATATTTAGATAATCAATAGCTTCATTAAGCAATACACTAATATGTTCCATAAATTTAGATAAAGAAAAAGCACTACTTAAGTGCTAGTTCTTACTTTTCAGATTTTTTGTCTTCCTTAGACTTAACTTCAACAACTTGTTCGCCTTTGTAGAATCCTTTTTCATCTACTTGGTGTTGAACACGATATTCACCAGTTGTTGGATCTTTAACGAGAGCTGGTTGTTGTAAACCTTTGTTGCCTCTTCTGATTCTCTTTACAGATTTACTTGTCTTTCTGAATGGAACTGCCATAATATCCTCCTAATCTTCCTCTAAAAGTATAGAGAATGGGTTTTCTTTTTCTAATTCTTCGTTGTCATCTTCACTGAACTCTTCACCGTCGAGTGTAACTTTAGAAGGTAAGTGAAGCATTATTTCACCAAAGATTTCATCATCCAAATCTATCGCATCTCCATATATTTGGAACGAATCATCATCGGCCACTTTAAAAGTATAAAACAAATCGGTGTCAAAATCAATAGAAAGTTTTACAGGTTTTAAAGATATTGCACTTAATATCTCAATTTCACCTTCTACAGTAAGAGAGAATTTAAATAATTCTCTTTTATGATTATAACTATAAGTTCCATAAACGTGAATAGGTGAAATTGCGTTTATATCATCTTTTACTTTGTTGTCAAAGTTGATATATTCATCGATATTGTTATTCTTTTGATAGTTTGCTCTTAAATCAGTAATTTTATATTTCATATAAATATTATAACCTAAAATGTAATATAATTAAAATATGAGAATCGCAGGAATTGTTACTGAATTTAACCCAATCACATACGGACACCTTTATTTAATTAATAAAATAAAGAGTGAATATAATATGGATTCTATCATTAGTGTAATGAGTCCTAATTTTGTGATGAGAGGTGAACCTGCAATAATTAGTAAAATTGAACGTACTAAAATGGCACTAAAAAGCGGAATTGATTTAGTATTAGAACTTCCAACTATTTATGCGGTTGAAGCTGCGGATATCTTTGCATCTCGTTCAATTGAAATACTAAATACTGCGGGTATTACTGATCTATTCTTTGGAGTTGAATGTGATGACATTAATTTACTTAAAGAAATCGCTAAGGCAGAACTATCAAAAGAGTATATTAAACATCTAAAAGAATACTTAAAAGAGGGTTTATCATTTAATACTGCATCAAAAAAATCTTTATACCAAATCAACCCACATTATGAAGATATTTTAAAAGAACCAAACAACTCTTTAGCTATTGAATATATTAAGGCAATTATATCTAATGGATATAATATTGAGATTCATCCAATCAAAAGAGTTGATAGTGGTTACTATGATGGATTTAAGAAAAATACCCTTATTCAAAGCGCAAGTTTTTTAAGAGATGAACTTAAGAAAAAGCGCCCAAATAAGAAATATTTTCCATATAATTTAAAACACATAGAAAAACATGTGAATGATGATTATTTTGAATTAATAAAATATAAAATTATTTCTTCTACTCTCGATGACTTAAGAAGTATCCATGGAATCACTGATGGTTTTGAAAATAAACTTAAATCAATTAAAACATTTAAAGATTACGATACTTTAGTTAGTGATTTAGTTTCAAAAAGAGATAGAGAAACTAAAGTTAAAAGAATCCTAATTTATCTTTTATTAAACATCAAAAAAGAAGAGTTTAAGACAACTCCTTTAGAGTATATTAAAGTGCTTGGATTTAATGAAAACGGACAAGACATTTTAAAAATAATAAAAAAGAAAACTAATATTATTAGTTCAATTAAAACTAATATGAATAATGGGGTATATAGAGAATTAGATTTCTCTAAAATATATTACCTAACAAATGATCTTAGTAAAGAAGAATATGAGCCTGTGATTTTATAAACCCAGGCTCTTATTTTTTATCTTTTCTATTCTTTTAGTTAAATATATTGCGTCACGGTATTTCTTATTAGAGATTAAATAATCTCTTTCTTTTCTAAGCATTTCAATTCTTACATAATTATCATTTGAATTGTAGTATGCCATATAAGGTTTTCCTTCAAAGAAATTTCTAGTTAATGTGCCAGACTTATTCTTCATAAAGTATTCAATAAAGAATGTATAACCTTTAATACTAACTTCACTCATCTCTTCAATAACTTTATCTTTTTCATTTGAGATTTCATATTTAATATCTGCGATAAAAGGATAATAAACACTACTTGTGTCAAGCTCATTAATGTATTGAAGAGCAGACATCTTTTTATCAGTTAAATATAAAGCTTTAGCCATAATGTAGTTATATAGCTCATAATCACAGATTTTTGAGCTATATAAGAGATTATCACATACTGTGATTACTTCTTCATATTCGCCTTCATTTAATAATAAATATGAATAATATAGATTACATCTTTCAAGTCTATAGAATAACATTCTATTCTTATATTCATTAACGATGTAATCTAGAGCTTTCTTCGCAAGAATTGATCTACCACTTTTCACATAATAAATAAAACTTAATTCTTGAAATAGGAGCGAAAGTTCATCAGAGAAATATGCTTCTTTTGATTTCTTTAGAATCTTTTCAACTTCATCAAGTTCATTAGTTAAAGTTAGGTATAATCCCGCTAAATAATTAAATACATATAATATTGATTTACTCATAGATACTGGGATATTAAGATTTTCAGATATTAAAGCCTCTGCGCTACTTAAATCATTAATATAAAGATAATAAGCTATCTTAATGATATCAGTACATTGATTATTATCAGTAGTAAGCGCATCATCAAACATTTCTTTCAACTTTTGAGTATTACCATAAAGCAATGCATTAACTAATTCTTTCATGATAGAATCACAGTTTTCAAGTGCATATATTTCCCATTTAGATATATCAATTCTCTCCATTAATAATTCAAGACATCTTTTATTAGGAACAATCTTATTAGATTCTATTTTAGAAAGATAAGAAATACTACATATATTCTTAGAGACTTCACTTAAGGTAAGTCTCTTTTCTAGTCTTCTTTTTCTCGCTAGAGCTCCTATGGTATAAGATGTGATTTCTTTAGAAGTTCTTTCCGTTTCTTTTTTAACAGCGACTAACAGTTTGTTTATATTCATTTTTACCTCCACATTTTCTTTTTTATCATTTTTAATGTGGACTAGCAATATCCCCCAATTTGAAAAAAATATTCAATTTTTGAACCATTTAATATAAAAAGGCATAATTATTCATTATGCCCAGTTATACATTTTTCTTTTATTTTACAGTCTTTACACATTGGCTTTTTAGCCGTACATTCATTTCTTCCAAAGACAATCATCATATGGTGAAACTTCTTTGTCGGATAGTCACCTATAAATTCTTTTAAGTCTTTTTCTACTTTTAAGACATCTGAATCTTCTTTTGAGATACCAAGTCTTTTAGATATCCTTAAGATATGAGTATCTATACCAAGTGTATTCTTATTATAGTATTCCGCAAGAAATACATTTGCGGTTTTTCTTCCAACTCCTGGAAGAGTTATTAAATAATCAAATGAATCCGGGATATTAGTATATCCATCTTCATCTAATTTTTGTGCACATTTAATAATGTTAGATGATTTATTCTTATATAAACCAATTTGATGAATGATGTTTTCAACATCAGTTTGGTTGGCGTTAGATAAGTCTTTTATATTCTTATATTTACTAAATAAGATTGGAGTAACCTTATTAACTGATTCATCAGTTGTCTGCGCACTTAAGATGATTGCGATTAAAAGTTCATAATCATTAGTATAATTTAGTGCACATTTAGCATCGTTATGAAGACTTTCTAAATAAGAAATTAGTTCATCTTTAGTTACTTTTTCCATTTTTCACTTAATTCTTTAATTACAGTTGATTGATTTGTATATTCTTTATTGTTTTCAGTTTCAATATGTTTCTTAACAAGTTTAGAATCTACATACTTTAGAGAGAATTTGCCTACTTTAGCAGCAGCTAAAATCTCAGTTTTAATTTCTTCAAGTTTGTATTCTTCTTCCATTGACCATTTTCTAATGATGTCTGCATCACTTACAGTTAAAGGACGTTCAAAAGTTCTTTCAAATAAATTAGTTATTTCTTCTTCAAATGATTGATTCTTTTGTTCATTCTCTTTTCTAATCTTTTCAAGATATAGTTCAGCGAGTTCATCATAGAAACCATCTAAATAGAAATATTCAACAATCTTACCAGTTTTTGGAGATGTGCCTTCTTCAATCTTGATGAAGTTTCTATTTTCAAGTTTTTCAATAGAACTACAGAATTCATCTATTTCAAGGCCAATCTTCTTACTCATATTTTTAGAGCTAAAAACATGATTTCCCTTAATTTCTTGGCGAGAAAGCATAGATAAAACTATAATATCTTTTTCAGTAATATGAAGACCTCTATAATTCTTAATTAATAAGGCATTCACATTGACCATATCATCATCTATTAATTTAATTAATAATTGAGTTTCTTTTTTCATATTATTTAACCGCGAGTTTACTTAAAGCTTCTTTAGCCGCAGCCATCTCAGCTTCTAAGTGACTCTTTCCCTTTCCTACACCAAGAACAATGTCGTCATCCATAATTACTTTAAAAGTAAATACTCTGTCATGAGGTTTACCTTCAACTTTAACAAGTTCATATTTAAGCATTCTCTTTTCAGCTTGAACATATTCTTGAAGCATTGTTTTGTAGTCGATAGTTTCTTTAAATGCATAATCTAGATTTGGAATAATAATTTTATTGATTACTTTACGACAAGAATCTAATCCTTGATCAATAAAAATAGCTCCAATAAAGGCTTCAAATAAGTCACACTTAATTGAATCCATTTCTCTACCACCAGTCTTTTCTTCTCCTTTTCCAAGTTTAAGATAATCTTCAAGATGAAATAAAGAAGCATAATATGATAGAGATTTTTCACATACAATATTCGCACGTTTTTTAGTAAGAGCTCCTTCTTTTTCAGGAGTATTCTTAAATAAATATTCGCCAATTAAAAGGTCTACAACAGCGTCACCAACAAATTCTAATCTTTCGTTGTTTTTACCACCGAATTCATTAGAATATGATGAATGAGTTAATGCAGTTTCAAGTAAGTTTATATCATTAAATGTAATATCAAAATATTCTTCTAAAGGATGTCTACTCATTTGTCTCACCTTGAGGCATAGAATCCTTCAAAGCTTTACTTACCTTTTCAATAACGCCCTCTCTTGCGACAGATGCGGCAAGTAAGATTCCGTAACTAAAGCCAATTCTATTAGATGAGCCATGAGCTTTAACACATGGATATTTAGTACCAAATACCATAGCTGCAGAAGCATCATCTGGATTCATGTCTTTTTTAAATTTATCTAAACTCTTCTTAGCGAATAATGCACCAATTTTACTGAAGAATGAACTCATTAAACTACGTTTAAGCATAGCGCCCATAGTTTTAGCAGTTCCTTCAAGTGTTTTAACACAGATATTCATTGTAAATCCATCTGAAATAAGAATATTACATGGTGGGTTTAAAATTTCTTTTGGTTCAACGTTACCTACAAAGTTAAGATCTGATTCACTTAAAAGTTTATAACATTCATTTTCAAATACTCTACCCTTACCTTCTTCAGTACCGATATTTAAAAGGCCAATCTTAGGTTCTTTAATACCCATAACTTCTTTTGCGTATACATGTGCAAAATAAGCCTGTTGTAAGAGTTGTTCTGGTTTAACTTCAAGGTTTGCACCACTATCAAGAATGATAGTGTTTCCACCATTAAATGATGGAATAAATGGTGCTAAAGCTGGACGTTTAAATCCATCCATTCTTCTTACAATTAAGTGAGCACCAACTACAAGTGCTTGAGTAGGTCCTGATGAACAGAATGCATCAGCTTCTCCTTGTGCTACTGCAGTCATAGCTTTTACCATAGATGAATCTTTCATAGTTCTAATAGCTCTAACTGGATCATGTTCTCCCATAGGGATAACATCTCTAGTTTCAACTATCTTAATTCTATCGTGTGGTTTTAAATATTTATTTATTTCTTCTGGTCTACCAAATAATATAATTTCAATATCATCGCATTTTTTAACGGCTTCCATTGCGCCTAAAACTTGTTCTTGTGGTGCGAAATCTCCGCCCATTGCGTCTACTGCTACTCTAATCATTTTAAGTCCTCCATATACAAGTTTATCATTTAATCAAATTTATCGCTATAAAGATGAGAATTATAATATGTATATACATTATAATTCTTTATAAGTTCTTTTGCATCATTTATTGCATTTTCAAGGATTTTCTTATCCTTCACAAAATCCGCGAATCTAAAATTAAGTTTTCCTGATTGATTAACTCCTAAGAAATCTCCAGGACCTCTTAATCTTAAATCTTCTTCACTGATTAAGAATCCATCTTGAGTTTCTTCAAGTATTTTAAGTTTATCAATTTGTTCTGTCTTTGATACTAATAAGAAACAATATCCTGTATCAGATCCTCTTCCAACTCTACCTCTTAATTGATGTAAGCTAGATAAGCCAAATGATGATGCATCAAGAATAACCATTATTGATGCATTAGGATTATTTATTCCAACCTCAATTACAGTAGTTGAAGAGAGAATATCTATTTCATGATTCATAAATTTATTTATGACATCTTCTTTTTCTTCAGATGTCATCTTACCATGAAGAAGTCCAATCTTATAATTCTTAAAATATGATTCAAGGTCATTTTTAACTTTAAGTACATTTGAGTTTTCACTATCATCTTCAATTAAAGGTGATACGAAATAAGCTTGGCGACCCTCTTTTAGTTCGCTTTCCACAAACTCTAATACTTTTAAATATTCTTTATAAGTATGAATCTTAGTAATGATACTCTTTCTATTTTTAGGCATAGTCTTTACGCTTACTAGTTTCATATCATTAAAAAGAGTTAAAGATAGGGTTCTTGGGATTGGAGTTGCGGTCATATATAGAACGTCTGGATTATTACCTTTTTCTCTAATAATCTTTCTCTGTTCTACTCCAAATTTATGTTGTTCATCGCAGACTACAAATCCTAAGTTTTTAAACACAACTTCATTATTTAATAATGAATGTGTACCAATTACTACATCAATATCTCCATTCTTTAAGCCTTTTAAAATAGCTTCTCTTTCTTTTGTTTTAGTTGATGAAGTTAAGCATTCAACTCTCACATTAAAATCTTTAAAATATGATTTAAAGTTTTCATAATGTTGGAAAGATAATACTTCAGTTGGAGCCATCACAAGAGCCTGTGAACCCGATGTAATTGCCGCATAAATAGAGATGATTGCAATAATAGTTTTACCACTTCCAACGTCACCTTCAAGAAGAGTAGACATTGGATGGTTTAATTTCATATCACTAAAGATAGTATTAACCGCATTCTTTTGGTCTTGAGTTAATTCAAAAGGAATGCTTTTAATAAATTCTTTTACCTTTTCTAAATCTGGCTTTTTAGGTACTTTAACCTCTTTTTCTATATTAGATCTAATAATAGACATTCTAATAGAGAATGAGAGTAATTCATAATACTTTAAAGCTTCTATAGCTTTATAAGCTTCAGTCATTGAAATAGGTGAATGAATTGATTTAAATAAATCTATACCTGTTTTATATCCATATTTAAGGTAATATTCTTCAGGTATTAAACTATTTTTAGGTTCATAGAACTTTAATGCCTCAAGTACTATCTTTTGATAATTAGAATTATTAATACCTTCTATATTATATTCAGGAATAATACCTTCTTTATATTCTCTTTCTTTAAATACTTTAGTTACTTGAATAGATTTAAAGTCTTGATCATATCTACCTACAAGAACTATTTCATCTCCAACCTTTAAAGTATTTTTAAGGAAAGTCATATTAAACGCAACTGCGTTTATAATTAAACCTTCATAAGTTACTTTAAAAGATATCTTTATTACTTTCTTAAGTCTTTGGATTTCTGGAGCTTCACTAACTATACATCTTAAGTTCATCTCATTTAACATGTCAAAGTCGGTTAAATGATACTGAATATAGTTTTTAGGCACAAGGTATAGTAAAGATTGGATATCATCGATACCCTCACTTTTAAGTATTTTAAGTGTTTTGTCGCCTATGCCTTTTATATTCTTAAGTTCCATAGTCATTTATTAGAAAAAGAAATTCTTTCTTTTCAAAAAGAATTTCTATTCAACTTCAATTATATAAGAGTAAATCTTTTGACCACCATCAAAGATTTGAACTTCAAGATCTGGATATGTTTCATTAATGAATTGTTGGAGTTCATTAATTTCTTCTTCTTTAACACCGATACCATAGAAGAGTGTAAGCATGTATGATTCATTAGTAATCATTGAAGATACTAAATCTTTAACTGAATCAAATCTAGATTGAACTGAGTTAATGATTTGACCATCAAGAATTGAGATGTAATCACCTTTATGAATTTCAAGACCGCTTGATACACTGTTTCTAGTAGCATATGTAACTTCACCAGATCTAATAGATTTAATCTTAGCTTCCATTTCTTTAATGTTATTTGATGCTTTTTCTGAACCATCAAATGCAAGAAGTGAAGCGTATCCTTGTGGGATAGTCTTAGCTGGTACAATTACAATGTGTTTATCATTGATTAAAGCCTTAGCTTGTTTTGCAGATAATAATACGTTCTTATTGTTAGGGATGATATAAATATCATCAGCATTAACTTTATTAACAGCTTTAATAAAGTCTTCAGTAGATGGGTTCATTGTTTGACCACCATCAATAATTACTGAGCAACCTAATTCAGTGAAGATTTCTTTTAAGCCTTTACCATTAAGAACTGAGATAATTGCATATGGTACTCTTTCTTTATAAGACTTTTGAGAAGTTTCTTTCTTAACCTTCTTAGCAGCGAGTGAAGAGTTTTCTTCAGTTTGAACTGCCATGTTGTCAGCCTTAACTAAACATAATGCACCATACTTTTGAGCGAATGAGAATACATCGCCTGGAGTCTTAGTGTGGATATGAGCTTTTAAGATATCATCTTCTTTTACTACTACCATTGAAGAACCAAATACTTCCAGTTTCTTAGTAAAATCTTCTTTATCAAATTCTTGATCAGGGTTTAACTTTAATGTGAATTCAGTACAATAACCATATGTATTTAAAGTATAGTAATCATATGCATCAAAGTTAACTACTGATTGAACTTTGCCTTGAAGTTCAAGAACATCACTAACTTGATGTCTTTCGCCTTCTTCAAAGTATGCCTTACATCCTTTAACAAGTTCATTAATACCAGCAGCACCAGAGTCTACTACACCAGCTTCTTTTAATACTGGAAGTAGGTTTGGTGTGTTATTTAATGATTTGAATAATGCTTTATCATAAATTGAAGCTAATTGTTCAACAGTTTCAATTTTAATTCTGTTTTTCTTAATAGCCTTAGTTGCATCTTTAATAACTGTAAGAATAGTTCCTTCAACTGGGTTAACTACAGCTTTATAAGCGTATTCACAACCAGCATCAAGTGAATTCATTATGTCTTTAATTTTAGCTTTCTTAAGTTTTCCTGATGTAGATGCAAGTCCTGCGAAGAATTGTGATAAGATAACACCACTATTTCCTCTTGCGCCATAAAGTACGCCTCTTGCGAATTTTTGAATAACAGTTGAGATGTTAGGATTAACTCCTAAATCTTCTATTGCCTTAAGACCAGAAATATAAGTATAAGACATATTGCTTCCAGTATCACCATCTGGTACTGGGAATACGTTTAAATCATCTATTTTCTTTGCGTTACTTTTTAAGTGATAACCTGCGGTAGCTAATATATCAATTAAATCGGATCCTGTAATTTCTACCATAAATTTCCCCCTATATATTATAAAAATATATATGAGCATATTTTGCTCGCTAAATATAATAGCATATATTGTTTTTTTTCACAACTTTTTCACAACTATTAAGGTCAAAAATAAAAAAGATTAGGTAAAACCTAATCTCTTTTAGCAACTTTTTATACTAATATTCATCCTTTTCAACTAACATGCAAATGCCTGAAACCAAGTTGACAAAAAGAAGTGTACATACTTTAAATCCTACTGAAACAGGTCTATTTTCTTTAACTGATTTCCAGTAATAAACAGTAATTGGGATTATCCAAGCTAAACTAATAACACTAGAAATTCCTCTCACAGCAAGTACTCTATCAAACCAAAGACAAACGATACCAGCGATTAATGCAAGAGCTGATGAAATAAGTGAAATAAGCATAAATACTTTAGCTACAGTTCTTAAAGTTTTCTTAGTTTCAGGAGATTGTGTAGAACTATTTGGTTGACTAGCTCCTTCTACTGGGCATCCACAACTAGGACAAATTACTGCTTCATCAAATAATTCGTTTCCACATTTTGAACAATATTTCATTTATATCACCTCTAAATATAATATCCTTATTTATTATATACTAATCTATTAAAAAATATTTCTTGAAAATAAAAGGTAAATATCATATAATTATTAAGGCTTTTAAAAAGCTATATAGGAGGGACTATAATGAAAGCGTGTTACGTTACAGGCGTTAAGTCTATGAAAGGACACAAAAGATCACACTCTCTTCATGCTACAAACAAAACTTGGAAAGCTAATCTTCAAAAAGTAACTATCATCAATGAAAAAGGTGAAGAAGAAAGAGTATTTGTTTCAGCTAGAGCCCTCAAAAGAGGAGTTAAGAGAGGAACAATCAAGAGAGCATAGTTCTCTTATAAAAAGACAAACTGCGGGTTTGTTTTTTTATTGCCTTTTTCCATATTAAAAGCGAGCTTCGTGCTCGCTTTTTATTATTCAGTTACGTTAACTGTTCTTTTAAATACAATTGTAACTTCTATTTCTTCTCCTGCTCTTAATACAGTAAGTACTACAGAATCACCAATCTTTGAATTCCTTAAATATGGTTGAAGATCAGATGCTGAAGAACATTTAAGTCCATCAGTTTTAATAATAATATCACCAGCTTGAAGAAGTCCATCACAAGATTTACCTTTAGTTACTTCTGCAACTAAGATACCTTCAGTTACTGAGCTTGGGACATTATATTTAATTCTTCCTTGATTAGTAAGTCCACTTACTTCAATAGTAGTTATACCAAATGAAACAGTTCCATCATATGAACCATATTCAATTAATTGTCTTTGAACTTCTTTTACTAAATCAATTGGAATAGAGAAGTTTAATCCTTCAATATCAGCTGAAGCATATTTAATTGAGTTAATACCAATTACTTTACCATCTAAAGTAAATAATCCTCCTCCAGAGTTACCACTATTAATAGCAGCATCGTGTTGGATATAGAATAAGAATTGATTAACTGAATTATTTTCATCAATTAAGTGTCTATCGTTACCAGACACAATACCAAATGTAGCAGTACCAAATAATGTTTCACCTTTAGGGTTACCTACAGCAAGAACAATAGTTCCAGGTTTGATAGATGAACTTTCACCAAGTTCTGCTATAGTAAATTCTCTACTAGTCTCAAATGTAATTACTGCGATATCAGTAGTATCATCTGCGCCAACTAGTGTAGCTTCAAGTGTAGTCTCATCTTCAAATCCTACCATATATGCTTGACCGCCATCAACTACGTGTTCATTAGTGATAGCGTAATATTTATATTTGAATTCACTTCCTTCAGGATTTACATCTCTTCTATAAATAACACCTGAACCATATGAAGATTTAACTAAATCAGTTTCATTCATCTTGAGTGTATATACACCAATATTAGCTTTAGCTGCGCCTTCAAGGACATTATAGATTTCATCTTGAAGTCTTTCCCATTCTACAGTGCCTTGTCCATATTTTTCCATAAGGTCATTGTAGATTTGTTCTCTTAAGTCACGCTCGATATCATCTTTAACTTTAGAATAAATTTCATCAGCTATTGATTTTCTATCAATTGCAGTTTGTCCATTTTGAGTTGGATTGAATTTAAAATCACAACCAGTAACAAGCACAAGTGATAAAGCTAATAGTAAAAAGCTTAATAATCTTTTCATATTAATACCTCCTATAAAAGAGCCATAAAGTGCTCTGCATAGGCTTTCGCATAATCTTCAGCTTTAGTAATTGCACTGCCAACTACACATAGGTCACAATATGGTTTAACCTTTTGACCAGTAACCATATTGATTCCGCCATCAATACTAATTAAATAGTGAAGATTATTCTTAGTCTTATATTCTTTTAAGTGTTTAACCTTATCTACTGAAGATTCAATGAATGCTTGTCCTCCAGCTCCAGGGTTAACACTCATAACTAATACTAAATCTAACTTATCTAAATACTTATCAAGTACATGTACATCAGTTTCAGGATTAATCGCAAGACCTGCCTTAAGGCCAAGTGAATGAATCATATCGATTCTTTCATCCACCTTACCAGTTTCATAGTGGAAGGTAATAAAGTCTGCGCCTGCTTCTTTATACTTTAAGAAATAATTTTCAGGATCAGTAACCATTAGATGTACATCAATTACGCTTCTTGGAGAAGCTAAATAAGATTCTTTAACAACTCTTTCATCAAATGAAGTATTAGGAACAAACTTGCCATCCATAATATCCATATGAAGAATTGGAAGCATTTGGAATTTAGAATAATATTCTTTTAAATTGTCTTTTGGAGAATTGAGAATTGATAAATTTACCATCATATTAGTATTTCCTCCCATACACTTTTTTAGCTTGTTTTATCTCTGTATAAATCTTCTTATAGCTCTCATATCTAGTAGCTAAAATATCGCCAGAATTCACTAAATCTTTAATCTTACAGTTAGGTTCTGATAAGTGTAAACATTCATTGTATTTGCATTCATTTAAATGTTCTCTAAACTCTGGATAATAGTCTTTAAGACGTTCTGTCTCTATCTCGCTAAAATCTAGTGATGAGAAGCCAGGTGAGTCTGCGATATACATGCCATCTATATCATATAAAGTTGTCTCACGAGTAGTATGTTTACCACGTCCTAAGGCTTTACTAATCTCTTGAGTTTCAAGAGATAGTTCTGGGAATATTGTGTTCAAAAGGTGACTCTTTCCCGCTCCTGTTTGTCCACTTAAAATAGAGACTTTTCCTTTTAGAAGATTAAAGAGTTCACCTTTTTCTTTTAGTCCATTTATATCAGAATAAAATACATTGTAGTAGTTTTTGTAGTAAGCCATATATGACTTAATAGTATCGAGTTCTTTTGATTCTAATAAGTCACATTTGGTTATTACAATAATTGGTTTTACATAGTTTCTTTCTATATTTAGTAAGAATCTATCTAATAAATCTAAATCAAAGTTAGGTGACTTTGAAGACATAATCAAAATAACATAATCAACATTAGAAACTTTAGGTCTTACGAATGTATTCTTACGATCATACATCTTTAAAATTGTGGTTTCATTAAATTCCACATCATCTCCAACCTTAGGTTCTAAAGAATGGTATCTAAAAATACCTTTAGGTTTAACAATATGAATAGTGTTTGATTCTATATCTTTAACACTATATGTACCAGATACTATTTTGATTATTTTACCTTTCAAAGCTTATTCACCTAAATAAATACCAAGTTCTTTTGCACACTTGATTAGTGGGCAATCGAGTTCAACATTGTGTGCTCCACCTGTAGATGTTTCACCAACAGGTCCATTACCTACGATATCAGTAATTGGAACAAATGTATCTTCTCCACCCTTAACAGCTACCATCTTTCCATAATCTTTATTCTTGATAGCTCTGATAGCGAGTGCTCCATATCTAAAACCAAGAATGATATCGTTAACGTTAGTGTCGCCACCTCTTTGAATATAAGCGAGGTTAGTGTTTCTAACTTCTTGACCAGTGATTGGTTTTAGTTTTTCTTCAATTTGTTTAGCAAGGATAGCACCTACACCACCAAGTTTAACTGCATCTGGATAGTTCTTATCAATAAATGCAACTTGTTCTTTTCCTCTTTCATGTGCACCTTCTGATACAACGATTACAGAAGATCTATATCCTTTTTCAAATCTGTCTTTTAAGAATGCTACAATCTTTTCTACTTCATAGTTAATTTCAGGGAGTAAAATAGCGTCAGCATTTCCTCCAATACCACCTTCAAGCGCAAGCCAACCAGCTTGACGACCCATAACTTCAAGAACCATTACTCTTTCATGAGAGTATGCAGTAGTCTTTAATGATTGAACTGCATCAGCAATATGGAAGTATGCAGTAGTGTAACCAAATGATCTATCAGTGTATGGAACATCATTATCGATAGTTTTTGGAACACAAACAACATTAATACCCTTTCTCATGAAGTCACGTGCAGATGTCATAGAGCCATCACCACCGACAACTACTAAACATTCAACGTCATCTTCTCTTAAGTTTTTAACAGCGATATCAGAAACATCTTTATATTCATATGTTCCATCATCTTTCTTTACTCTAAAGTTGAATAGATTTGTCTTGTTTGAGTTTCTAATAATAGAACCACCTTTTCTAGATAAGTCCATTACACTTCTTTCATCAAGTTTAATATAATCGTTTGAAAGTAGTCCATCATATCCTCTTTCAAAACCGATAATTTCATAACCTTCTTTAATTCCGCCTCTAACGACAGCCTCAATAACTGCGTTAAGGCCACTACAGTCACCGCCAGATGTTAGCACTGCAATCTTTTTCATTTTTATATTTCTCCCTTCAATTGTTTTGCTCTTAGTTGTCCGCAAGCGGCATCAATGTCTCCACCCATTTTTCTTCTTCTAGTGACATTTATGCCCCTCTTTTTTAATGTATCATAAAATACATTAACTGAATCAACTTTTGATGTCTTAAATTCAAATTCCTTAACTTCATTGTAAGGAATTAAGTTTACGTATTGATTTAATCCTCTAAGTAAATCAGATAACTCATTAGCGTTTTCTTTTGAATCGTTAATGCCGTCAAGCATTAAGTATTCAAAGGTAATTCTTCTTTTTGTCTTGTCGTAATAATATTTAATCGCTTCTATTAAATCGCTAAGTTTGTACCTTTTACTTATAGGCATTAACTTATTTCTGATCTCATCATTTGGTGCGTGAAGAGAAATAGCTAAGTTAATTCCTAAGTTTAAATCAGCTAGTTCATAAATTTTTGGAACAATTCCACAAGTACTCATAGTGATGTGTCTTATTCCAATTTCTAGTCCTTTTGGACTATTAATGATGTTGATAAAATTCATAACATTTTCAAAATTATCTAATGGTTCACCAATTCCCATGATAACAATGTGACCAATTTTAACGTTAGAATCTTCTTCAACAGTCATAATCTCAGAAACCATTTCTGATGCTTCAAGTTCTCTTTTCTTTTTAAATAAGCCAGATGCGCAGAAGGCACATCCCATATTACATCCAACCTCAGATGTAACACATAAACTTATTCCGTAATCATGATACATAAGTACGGTTTCTATTAAAGAATTATCATTTAATCTTAGAAGATATTTAGTAGTGTTATCACTTGAAACTTCCTTCTTATCAATTTTTGGAAGTTCAAGTGAATAATTACTTACTAAGTATTCTCTTAATTCTTTTTTAATGTTAGACATTAAGTTAAAATCTTTAACTTTCTTTCTATATACCCAATCAAAGATTTGACTCGATGAGAATTTGGAATATCCTAAAGATACTAACTCATCTTTTAAATCTGATTCTTTTATTCCATAAAAAGATTTCATTATTTTCTTAACTCAATGTTTAGAGATTGGAGTTTATTTAGAATAAGTTCAATCGCATCATCAACTTCTTTAGTCTCTAAAGTTCTTGTGTTGTCACCAAATGTAAGTGATACAGCAATTTGTTTCTTGTCTTTACCAAGTGATTCATCTTGGTATAAGTCAAAGATCTTAACTCCAAGTAAATTCTTTCTTACAGCTCTCTTGATGTTTTCTTCAAGTTCTTTAGCTGTAACAGTGTTATCCATAACTAAAGCTAAATCTCTTTCAATAGTTGGATATTTAGAAATCTCTTTAACTGTCTTTAGTTTATGACTTGATTCAAATAACTTAGTTAAAGATATTTCAAAGCAGAATACATTCTTAACTTCATACTTCTTTTCATAATCTGGATGAATCTTACCAATTACACCAACGTTATCTCTTCCAAGTACAATTGATGCGCTTACACCTGGATGGAATCCTTTTAATGGACTAGATGGTTTTACGATTGAATAATTCTTAATTGATAACTTATCAAATAAATCTTCAACGATACCTTTTAGATAAAAGAAATCAACTACTTCTTTTTGTCCTTTCCAAAGTGTAGATTCATTTACTCCAGTTAAAGCCATACTTAAGATATAATCTTCACCTTCTTTAGTGTAGCTTCTACCAATTTCATAAATAGCTACATCGTTTAACTTACGGTTATTATTATATTTAATTGTCTTAAGTAGTGATGGGATTAATGAATGTCTCATAACGGCTCTATCATCAGATAGAGGATTCATTAATTCAATAGTACTTAATTCAGTATTATCAAAATCAACTGCCTCATCTTTTCTAACTAAAGAATATGTGATTACTTCATTTAAATGATTTGATAAAGTATGTCTAATATTCTTCATGAAAGTTTGGAATGGAGTAAGTCCTCCAGCTTGATATGAAGCTGGGATTCTTGATTCAATCTTAGAGAGTCCTGAAATTCTTACTACTTCTTCAATTAAATCTTGATAAGTATCAATGTCAGGTCTTCTCTTAGGAACGAGTACTGTGAATTCTTCACCTTTAAGAGTATTTTCAAATGAAAGTGAATCAAATACAGTCTTAACTTCATCAAGTGTATAAACTCTTCCAAGTACTTTATTGATTTGAGTTAAAGTAACTTTTACTTCTTTTAAACTATAGTCATCATTATCGAATGATGATGAATTAGATAATACCTTACCATCAGCAAGTTCAATTAACATCTTTGTGGCTAAGTCTAACGCATACTTAGTTAAATCAGGATTAATTCCTTTTTCATATCTTAAAGATGATTCAGATTGAAGGCCAAGTCTCTTTGAAGTTTCTTTAATTGATTCAGGATCAAAGTTAGCACATTCAAGGAAGATATTCTTAGTGTTATCAGTAACTTCTGATTCAAGTCCACCCATAACACCACCAAGACACATTGGTTTAACTCCATCAGTAATAACGATATCAGTATCTTTAAGTACTCTTTCTTTATTATCTAAAGTTATGAATACATCACCTTCTTTAGCATTCTTAACTACAACTTTCTTAGTCTTAATGTAGTCATAATCGAATGCGTGTAGTGGGTGGCCAGTAACCATAAGTACATAGTTAGTAATATCAACTACGTTATTAATAGGACGAATATTCATCTTCATTAAGGCACCTTTAAGCCAAGCTGGAGATTCTTTAATCTTTACATCTTTAATTACATTTGAGTAATAAGCTCTACATTTAGGTGTTTCAGTTGAAACTGTGATATCTGAAGATTCCTTAATTCTATCGTATTTAACTTCTTCAATATGCATAGATGAATTAAGCATAGCCTTAGTATCGTATGCAACACCAATGATAGAGAGTAAATCTTGTCTATTAGGTGTAAGTTCAATTTCAAGAACATTATCATCTAAATGCATATATTTAATTGGGTCTTCACCAAGTGGAGCATCATCATCTAAATAATAGATTCCATCATAACCTTGGAACTTAGAATCAATACCAAGTTCTTCTAAAGAACAGTTCATACCACAAGATTCAACGCCTCTTATAACTGCCTTCTTAATTTCTCCACCAGGAAGTTTAGTACCGATTTGAGCAACGATAACCTTTCTTCCCACTTCTACATTTGGTGCACCACATACAATTTCTTGAGTATGATCACCAAAATCTATAGTAGTGATGTGTAAGTGATTTGAATCTGGATGATCAGCAATTTTAATAATCTTTCCAATAACAAGTCCCTTAACATCACAGAATTTATTAAATGAATCTACTTCAGCACTTTTTAAAGAGAAGTCTTTAACAAATTCTAATTCATTAACATTTAAATCAACATATTTCTTTAATATCTCAATTGGAATAAGCATAACCTCTCCTCCTATAACTTGAATTGTTTGAGTAATCTTAGATCATCACTGTATAAAGATCTAATATCATCAATTCCATATTTAAGCATTGCGATTCTCTCAACTCCCACACCAAATGCGAAGCCTTGGTATACCTTAGGGTCATATCCACACATACTTAAAACATTATTATTAACCATACCAGCACCAAGGATTTCAATCCAGCCAGTATCTTTACATAAAGAGCATCCTTTACCTCTACACTTGAAGCATGAAACATCTACTTCAATTGATGGTTCAGTAAATGGGAAGTACGAAGGACGAAGTCTAATTTCTCTATCTTCACCAAAGAGTCTCTTAGCCATAACTTCAAGTGTACCTTTAAGTTCAGCCATAGATGCATCCTTGTTTACAACTAGACCTTCAATTTGAGTAAATTGATGTGAATGTGTTGCATCATCTTCATCTCTTCTATAAGCTTTACCTGGGCAGATGATTCTAATATCTTTTTCACCTTTATATTCAAGCATAGTATGAGCTTGAGCAGCACTTGTTTGAGTTCTAAGTAGAGTCTCAACATCTACATAGAATGTATCTTGCATAGCACGTGCAGGGTGATTCTTTGGAACATTTAAAAGACGGAAGTTGTATTCATCTTTTTCAACTTCAGGTCCATCTTTAACTTCATAACCCATTGAAATAAATAAGTCTTCTACTTCTTCAATAACTTTTGAAATTACATGAACAGATCCTTCATTGAATTTCTTTCCAGGAAGAGTAACATCCACAGCTTCCTTTTTAAGTTTTTCTTCAACTTCTCTTTGTTCTAACTCTTTTCTCTTTTCATCAAATAATTGATTTGCGAGCATCTTAAGAGCGTTTACTCTTTCACCAAACGCAGGTTTTTCTTCTTTAGGTAGGTTCTTCATTTCAAGCATTAATTCTTGAATAGGGCCTTTCTTACCTAAGTATTGAGCTTTAAGTTCGTTTAAAGCTTGAAGATTTAATTTCACATTCTTTAATTCTTCTTCAAGTTTGCTTCTTAATTCCTCTAGTGTCATAATTCCTCCATAAAAAATATCCTTAAAACAAAAATTTGTCTTAAGGACGAATAATAATCCGTGGTACCACCTTAATTCTAGATTTCTCTAGCACTTGGTTTGTGTTAACGCAGGTCTTGCGGGAGTGATTGGCTCCACTCGGGAATGAATTCATAAGACGCTAATATTGTGATCTCACCATCCACAATTCTCTTGGATTAGTTGAATCTTATTACTACTTTCCTTCAACGTTTTCATATTATTATAATATATGAAAAAGTAAAGCGCAAGTGTAGTGTTTGTGATAGATTAAATATTTTATATTTATTTTCTTTTCTTAAGTGTGTATATAAAATAGCTAATTATCTCAAATATAAACATCTTAATTAATGAAATATTAAGAATAGAGAGCAAGAATAAATCATATTTTAAATCATCATATTTAATGTTTTCTCTTATAACCTCATAGTATACATGAGACATAAAAGTAATAATTAGAACTATTAAAGTTGAAGATAATAGAGACGGGATAATACTAAATGAATCAAAAGTATAATCAAAATAGAGATTAAGTCCCATAGAAACAAGGAGTGATAATCCAAGCGATACTAAGAAAACAATGATAAAGTTCTTAATCTTATCTCTTAATACAAAGTTAATTAAACTAGTAATGAATAAAGACACTACTATTGCGGATGATAAAGACAATAAAATATTTCCAATAATGATTGTGGTATAAGTATTAAGGTTTAAAAAGTAATGTGGAATAGAACCAATACTTATTCCTTCAAACACCACATACAAAGACATAATTATCTTATTCTTTTTAGATATGAATGATAAAAGAATAAAGAATAAAACTGTGATAAGTGTAGACGATAAAGCTACTATAAATGAAACCACATTATCACTAATTAATGCTTGAAATAGAGTAATTGTGGTTAGGTAAAAAATCGCTAGAACTAAGGAAAACAATAGCGAAAGTATCGAAGAATATTGAACATTCTTCGATACTACTTCATTTGTCTCTATATAGTTTGTCTTTTCTAATAATGGATTAATTGGTTTATACATTTAGATACCTAAATCAAGAGTTAATTGATTATCTTCTGCCATACCATTAAACATACCTAATTCTTTCATCTTTTCAAAGTTAGTTGCGTTAACTTGGCATCTATCTTTGAAATCTTTTTGAGTATCAAATGGTTTTTCATTTCTAGCTTTTACAATAGATAAAGCACTGTTTTCACCAAGACCATCAATAGCGATAAATGGTAAGTAAAGTCCTGAACCATCTTCCGCAACTGCGAAGTCTTTAGCTTCTGATTTATTTAAATCAACATTATAGAATTTCATGCCTCTGGCAATCATTTCAAGAGCGAGTTCAAGCGTAGTCATAAGATCTTCATCTTTTACTTTTCTTTCACCAATAGGCATGTTTCTTAATTCTTGGAGTCTCTCTTTAACTGTTTCAGCACCACCAACCATAGCTTCAATATCAAATGAAACCATCTTCTTACTCATAATTGCACTATAGAAATAGATAGGTTTATATAATTTAAACCACGCAATACGAAGAGCCATAATGATATAAGCTGTAGCATGAGCTTTAGGGAATAAGTAACTTATCTTAGCACAGGAATTAATATACCATTTAGGAATATCATATTGGCTTAAATCTTCAAGAAGTTTTTGCCAGTCTTTTGGCTTTTTAGGCCCTACACCTTTTCTGATTGATTCCATCGCACTGAAAGCTGTCTTTGATGGTACACCAAAGTTAATTAAGTCGAGCATGATGTCATCACGACAACCAATAATAGTCTTTAATGGTAGTGGATGTTTCTCAATTCCTTTACCTAAGAATAATTCTTCAGCGTTATTATTCCATACGTCAGTACCATGTGAAAGACCTGATACTTTAACTAGTTCTGCGAAAGTAGATGGTCTAACTACTTCAAGTAAGCCTCTAACGAATGATGTACCAAATTCACTAATACCGTAAGTCGCAACTGGAGAGTTGATATCTTGAGGTAAGATATTTAATACTTTAGTATCATTCATCATTTGATATACTTTATGGTCATTAACTGGAATATCTTTTGCGTTTGTGAATGGGAATTCTTCTGGATGTTCCTTAACGAACTTCATTAAGTATCTAATAACGGTCGGGTCATCATGTCCAAGTACGTCTAGTTTAAAGAAGTTCTTTTCAAATGTATGATAATCAAAGTGAGTTGTCTTCCAGTTTCTATCAGTTGAATCACCTGGATATTGAACTGGAGTAACTTCATATACTTCATGGTCTTCAGGTACTACAACGATTCCGCCCGGATGTTGTGATGAAGACTTTTTAACTTCTATGATATGTTGAGCAAGAGCATCAATCTTAGCTTTTGAAATCTTGATTGTACTCATTCCTCTTTTTTGTCTTTCAAGATTTATTTGATCATAATAATCTCTTACAATAGCGAATGATACGTTTGATTTACAAGTTAGAATAGTACCAGCTCTAAATGCCTTAGTTTCGCCAAATAACTCTCTTATATAGTTATGAATTTGACCTTGGTTATCACCACTAAAGTTAAGGTCAATATCTGGAGTTTTTGGTTTTTCTTTAACACCTAAGAATGTTTCAAATGGGATATCATGTCCATCTCTTATCATAAGAGTTCCACAACATGGACAATTCTTATCAGGAAGGTCATAACCACTTAATACTTCATTAAGATCTTTTTGGAATGGTTCTTCATCCTTTCTAATTCCATACATCTTCTTTTCTTCTTCAGTATACTTGAAAGCACTAAAGAAACACTTAGGACATCTATAGTGAGGTGGTAAACTATTAACCTCAGTAATATCCATTAAGTGCGCAACGAAAGATGATCCGACAGAACCACGGGAACCAACGACATATCCATCTTCTTCACTCTTCTTAACTAAAGCTTGTGAGATTAGATAAATTGTTGAGAACTTATTATCAATAATAGATGATAATTCTCTATCTATTCTATCTTTTACAATTCCAGGTAATAGTTCACCATACATTTCATGAGCTCTATTATAGACACTAGATTTAACATATTCTTCCGCAGATGGAATTCCTTTTTTCTTCATGAAATCATCTTTTGGAGGGAATGGTTTATCAGTGAATGATTGAACAAACTCACATGAGTCAGCGATTAAGTTAGAGTTTACAACCACTATTTCATAAGCTATCTTTTCACCTAAGAAACTAAATTCATCAAGCATTTCTCTTGTGGTCATATAGTATTCATCTGGAATGATATTCTTACCAGCTAAGAAATCTTCATAGTTAGATGCCTTAGGGTCAGCCTTAAGATCATGCCTATAAGCACTTGATTTAGTAGAGTAGTTAACAAGTATTTGTCTATATTTAGTATCTTCTTTATTGATTTGGTGACAGTCACCAGTTGCGACAACTGGAATACCATGTTTCTTCGCAACTCTTACAATCTTTTTAATTGTATCAGTGATACAGTAATGCCAATCATCCATAGATTCTTTTTGGTATTCAAATCTTGATGGAGGTTGAACTTCAATATAATCATAGAAATCAATTATCTTTTCAAGTTGTTCTTCTGATTCTCTTAATGCTGTATCAAAGAATACACTATTTCTACAACCAGATCCAATTAGTAAGCCTTCTCTATATTCTTCTAAGAATTTCTTTGGAATAATTGGATCTCTCACAAAGAAATCAGTGTTAGCCATTGAAGTAATATAGTATAGGTTTCTTAAGCCTTCTTGAGTCTTACATAAAATATTTATATGTCCAGGTCTAACTGGATATCTAAAGAACTCTTCTTTCTTTATAACGCTATTAATTTCATCATGATATTCAATACCTAACTTCTTTAATTCTTGAAGCATATGTAGGAATACTTCACCAGTCGCAGTAGCGTCATCTAAGGCTCTATGGAATACTGTCTGTTCTACACCGAGCATTTTACCTAAAGATTCAAGGTTATATCTCTTGTGATCTGGATATAATGCCTTAGCTAAATAAAGAGTATCTATAACTGGAAATCTTTCATATTTATATCCTAAGTTATTTAAGTTTTGGTATAAGTGACCAATATCAAAGTGAGCGTTGTGAGCAACTAAAATTGCACCATCAAAGAATTTATAGAAATCTTTAAGTACTGCATCTATAGTTCTTGCGTCTTTAACATCTTCATTAGTAATCTTAGTGAGGTCCATAACCTTTTGAGAAATTAACTTACCAGGATTAACGAATTCACTGAATCTATCAACAATAACACCGTTTTTAATCTTAACAGCACCTATTTCAATAATCTTTTCATAGTTTACTGAGAAACCAGTAGTTTCAAGGTCATATACTACAAATGTTGCATCATCAAGTTTAATGTGCTTTGGATCATAAGCACATTTAACTCTGTCTTCATCAACAAAGCAGAATTCAGCACCATATAATGGCTTTAAATCTGGATGTTTCTTTGTATATTCATAAAGGTCATGAAATGATTGAACTGATCCATGATCAGTACAAGCAATAGCTTTATGACCAAAGATTTGAGCAGTTTTACAATAATCTTCCATATATGCGATACCATCAAGTTGACTCATCTTTGTGTGAAGGTGAAGTTCAACTCTCTTAACTGGTTCATCATCAACTCTATCTGTGATAGGCTTAATATAATTAGAAACAAATATATTAGTAATAGTGAATGATACATCACCATTCTTTTGAAGATACATATATCCAGATACTTCAACATATTGGTTAAGTTGAATGTCTTTAAAGAATCTCTTTTCTTCTACCGCTCTTAAGTTTCTTTCAATATAACAATATCCAGTTTCATCACTTATTGCAAGTTTTGCCTTACTCTTCTTTTCAATAGTTTCTTCATCATTAAGTTCTACGAAACCTTTAATGATGATTGAGTTTTCAAATTTACCTGAATTCTTAAATTGATTGTATTCTTCTTCATTAGTAGGAAGATATTGAATATCCATTTGAGTACCAAATAGTCTTCCTTTCTTATCATTTAAGAATACACCTTCTTGGGCTTGTTTCTGTCTTGAAAGCATTAAGTCAACACCATCTAAATGTCTCTTTTTAGCTTCTTCGATTTCAGTTTCAATTCTTTCATCTAAATCAACCATTTCAAACTCAATATTGATATTCTTAAATCCATATTGATTAAATAGTTTAACTATCTTCTTTTTAGAAATAATTATTTGAGCAAATGAAGATGGTACATTAATATTTAATTCATTTAATTCTTTATTAAACCTAACAGAAAAATCAACCGCGTTTAAAAAGTCTAGTGATTCACTAGATAGAATATTCATTATTACTTTATAGTAATCTTTTACATCACTTTCTTCATATGATTCATAAACAAAATCATAATTGATTTTATTTATGTTTGGGATAGATTGATTATTTAGTGCATCAATAAGATTATTAAATTCATGATATTCTAGTGGTTTTTGTGCATTTAAAACGACAAAAAGTTCTCCTTCTTCTTTATCAAGTTTAAGGGAACTTAAATCTAGATTATTTAATATATAATCACTATCATATCCAATTAAATTTAATAACTTATCTATATACATGTTTAATACCTCTTCTAAATAATTATATCATTATAATTATTATAAATATTTGTTTATTTTAGAAAAATTGTGAGTTAATAAAAAGAGAATAAATATCTCTTCTTTTTCTTATATTATTATAGTAAAAATAGAAAAAATAAAGTGCCCATAATTATGGACACTATATTTTATTACTTAATTTCTTCTGCGCCTGCTTCGTTTGGATTAGTGCTTGTAGGAGCAAATTCTACAGTGATTTTATCTGCTGCGATTTCTTCAAGTGCCATACCTACAGGTTTAGCAGCTTTGTTTCCTCCATATTCTTCCATGCAAGAATATTTTTCAGCTTTAATGATCTTTGCTCTTTTTGCTGCTGTATAAGCAAGTTTATATTTAGAATCGATATGAGTTAAGAGTTCATCAATTGATGGATATCTTAAACCGTCACTATTTTTGTTCATCTTCTTCATCTCCTAATAATTCATAATATTTGTAGATACTTCTACGAGTACGAGCGTGCTCCGCTCTTATTATAGCACTAATTCTGTCTGCTGCATTATTAACATCATCATTTACGACTATATAGTCGTATTGATAAGCTAGTCCGAACTCAGCATTAGCCTTATTAATTCTTTCTTGAATTTGATAATCAGATTCAGTACCACGATGTTTAAGTCTTTCATATAAGGCTTCTCTTGATGGAGGTACAATGAAGATTGTGACTGCATCAAGCATCTTTTCTTTTACTTGTCTACAACCATTTACTTCAATTTCAAGAATTAATTCTTTACCACTATTAAGTGCTTTTTCTACTTCATCCATTGGAGTTCCGTAATAATTTCCACAGAAATAGTTATATTCAAGGAAACCACCTTCCATGATTTTCTTCTTAAACTCATCTTCCGTAACAAAATAGTAGTCCTTACCATTTACTTCCCCTGGACGCATTGGTCTTGTGGTCATAGATATTGAATATGTTAAATTTTTACCATACTCGTCAAATAAAGCTTTTCTTACAGTGCCTTTTCCAACACCTGAAGGTCCACTTAATACGACAAGGAGTCCTCTTTCGTTAAGTTTCATACTTCCCTCTAATTGTTATTATATTTTAACACAATTATAAAATATTAAACAAAAAAATTAGCCATGTAAACATTTACATGGCCAAATTTGTCAAATAAGTTCTTCAATTCTTTCGTATACAAAGTCTGTGATAGCTTTAATATTTTCTATTCTTGAACCAAATAATTCAAGATGATATACATTTGTATATCCATCTTTAGTAATACCCACATATACCACACCAACATCTTTAGTTAGATCACCTTTAGTTGGACCTGCGTTACCTGTTGTTGAAATTGAGATATCTGCTTTACTTCTTTCTGCGAGTCCAGTAGACATTTCATAGGCAACTTCTTCAGATACTACACCATGTTCAAGGATAGTTTCTTCTTTTACTCCAAGTAAGTTTACTTTAGCTTTATCACTATAAGTAACTAGTCCTACTTGGAATATACTAGATACTCCAGGAACCTTAGTTAAAGTTGCGGAGAGTTCTCCTCCGGTGCAGCTTTCTGCGAAAGAGATTGTAATATTTCTTTTAATTAATTCTTTAATTAATTCTCTTTTAGTCATTATACATTAAACCTAATATTAACTATATCTCCATCTTTAACGATATATTCTTTACCTTCTAAGCGATAGAGATTTAATTCTTTAGCTTTTTGTTCACTGCCTGATTTGATTAAATCTTCATAAGATACTACTTCCATTCTAATGAATCCTCTTTCAAAGTCAGTATGGATACAACCAGCAACTTGTGGAGCTTTCATACCTTTATGGTATGTCCATGCATGGCAATCCTTTTCGCCACAAGTAAATATAGTTTCAAGACCAAGAAGTGAATATGATGCTTGAACAACAGCGTTTAGTCCAGGTCTTTCTAGACCATATTCAGCTAAGAATACTTCTTTATCAGCGTCATCAAGTTTAGAGATTTCATATTCTACTTCAGCTGAGAGTGTAATAGCCATAGAACCTTCAGCTTCAGCCTTAGCTTTAATTCTTTTAACTACTTCACTATCTTCTTTACCAATTTCTGATTCACTAATATTTAATACATAAAGAATTGGTTTAGCAGTTAAGAATGCATACGCTCTAATAACTTTTTCATCTTCTTTAGATAAATGAAGATCTCTAATAGGTTTCATATTAAGAAGTTGTTCATGACAACGACATAAAATATCATATTCAACCATTGCATCTTTATCACTCTTAGATTTAGCTTTAGTTTCAAGTCTTGGGAGTCTTTTTTCAACTACATCTAAGTCTGCGAATATTAATTCAAGTCCAAGATTTTCAATGTCAGCTTCAGGATCAATCTTTCCATCTACTGGAACATCTTCTGATTCAAAGCATCTTACAACCTCAACTATCGCATCTGATTCTCTAATTGATACTAAGAATCCATTTCCTAAACCTTCACCTTTTGATGCGCCTATTCCAAGTCCTGGGATATCTACAAATTCAATTGATGCGTGTACTACCTTTTTAGGATGATAAATACTTACTAATTTATCTAATCTTTCATCTGGCACTGATACAGCACCTAAGAATGGTTGTGTTGTAGTAAATGGAAAGCTAGATACTGGTTGATCTAGTCCAGTCATTGAATTGAATAAAGTTGTTTTACCTGTATTTGGAAGTCCAACAATTCCTACTTTTAAACTCATATCTATTAATCTCCTACATTAAATACTATATTAAAATTATTATCTATAATTCTTTCAAGTTCAAATTTATCCATATTTTTAAGATTTGAAATCTCTTCAAGTATATATGGAATATTTTTTGGCTCATTCATTGTACCACGAAGTGGAGTTGGAGCCATATATGGTGAATCTGTCTCAGTTAAGAGTTTATCAACCGGGACTACTGATGCAACTTCTTTTTGAACTCTTGCGTTTTTAAAAGTTACTGGTCCAGATAATGAAATATAGAATCCATATCTAATTAATTCTTCCATTATTTCTTTTGATTCACTAAAGCTATGCATAATTGGTTTATTTTTAAATACGCCATTAACTTTAACATAATCTCTAATTATATCCATGAAATCACCAGTTGCATCTCTTAAATGAATTTCACATGGTAGATTTAATTTAACCGCTAAATCTAATTGTCTTTTAAAGAATTCAATTTGAATATCTTTATCATCTTTGGTATAGTGATAATCAATTCCTATTTCACCAATACATACAACTTTAGGGTCTTTTGCGAGTTCTTCAATTGTTTTAATTGAATCGAGAGTTTCATCAGAAACATTTTGAGCGTGTACACCAACTGCGGCATAAACTCCCTCAAATTCATGAGCAATTTTTATCGCAAGTTTACTAGACTCTACGTTCCATCCAGGAATAACTATTTTATTTACTCCCGCAAGTTTAGCGTTATTAATTATCTCTTTATAATTAGTATATAGTTTTTCATCATTAATATGTGCGTGCGAATCAATCATATTAAACCTTAACCTATATTATTTTATAATATTGGTTAGTCTTTTTCAATTAAACTATAATCTATAATGAGTTATAATATAAATATAAAGACATTTATTGGGGTGAATTATGTTTAAACAATTTGATAATGTAGAACTAACAAAAGAATATAAAGGTGGAGTAGATTTAGGTATTAAACCTGGACTAGTTTATCCAAAAGGAAGTAAAGGTGTAATCGTTCAAATGTATGGCGATATGGCTATGGTTGAAATAGTTGAACCTAAAGTAGCTAATAAAATGGTTACAGTTAGAATCGCTGATTTAAAGCTAGTTGAAGTACATTTCTAATTAAATTATTTATATATGTGATATAGTAAATTGTACTATGGAGAAATAGTCATGAAAATTAAAATATTTACCCTGTTAGTACAACTTAATATAATAAACACAAGCCTCGTTGTGAAAATACACAGCGAGGCTTTATTTTTGCGAAAATTAGCAGTATTTAAAACAAATTTTATTATAAATAAGGAGAATTTTATATATGTCTAGAAGTGAATTTAGATGGAACAAAAAGAGAAAACATTATGCATACTTACACAAGGATGATGGAGAAAAAAGATTAAACATACTAATTACATCAAAACCTTATGTTCTACGTAAAGGCAAGATTCAAATGATCAATATTCCTTTATATAAACATCCGAATAACAAAGAGGGACAATATTATCTAGTACCAAGAAACTATGCAGATAACAAAAACTCGTTTGACAATAAAATATACAAGTGGAATTGGAATAAGAATGATAAAAGGAAAGTAAAAAGAATTAAAAAGAATAAATACAAATAAAAAGTCGGCTACGAAGCACTATTTCAGCAAATCACCGACACAATTACTATATCAAACAATTATTCATAAGTCAAATAAAAAAACCGGTATCGAACTCACATCAATTAAGACAGGTATATCAACCGGCATAATTAATATAGCAAATAATTATTCATATATCAAATAAAAAGTCGGCTACGACACCAGTAAAGGTAAATCACCGACATATGTAATTTATCATATTTTATTTATTTAGTAAATAAAAATAGACTCTCGCGAGTCTATTTTTATTATTTGTTAGTGATTAGTAATTATTCAACGATCTTAGTAACTGATCCAGCACCAACAGTTCTACCACCTTCACGGATAGAGAACTTAGTTCCTTCTTCAAGAGCGATTGAGTGGATGAGTTCTACAGTCATTTCTACGTTATCACCAGGCATAACCATTTCAGTTCCAGCTGGGAGTTCGATAACACCAGTTACGTCAGTAGTTCTGAAGTAGAATTGAGGACGATAACCATTTAAGAATGATGTATGACGTCCACCTTCTTCCTTAGAAAGAACGTAAACTTGAGCTTGGAATTTGTGGTGAGGTTTAACTGATCCAGGTTTAACGATAACTTGACCTCTTTGGATTTGGTCTCTGTTAATACCACGGAGTAAGATACCTACGTTGTCACCAGCTTCTGCGTAGTCAAGTAACTTCTTGAACATTTCGATACCAGTAGCAACTGATTCTTGTGTAGGTTTGATACCAACGATTTCAACTTTATCACCGAGTTTTAATACACCTCTTTCAACTCTACCAGTAGCAACTGTACCACGACCAGTGATTGTGAATACGTCTTCTACAGGCATTAAGAAAGGTTTGTCATCTTCTCTTGGTGGAACGTCGAAGTAGTTGTCAACAGCGTCCATTAATTCTTGGATGTGAGATTGAGCTTCAGCATCGCCTTCAAGAGCTTTTAAAGCTGAACCACGGATAATTGGAAGATCATCTCCAGGGTATCCGTATTCATTTAATAATTCTC
>JAEEGK010003010.1_pt1 | contig 42159 bp, 45 predicted proteins | sample 8958771 | NCBI WGS metagenome assembly JAEEGK01 (sample SAMN16246547, study PRJNA631951) | gut metagenome | biome: gut microbiome; feature: rumen; material: SC-attached | host: Bos | place: Iran: Karaj | collected 2018-10
TACATCGCAAGTGAGGAGGCAGCGATCCGTGTCATGGAGCCCAATGCCGAAAACATCTGGTCTCCCGCAGGCGGCGAACCCGTTATCGTTAATGTGAAGGAAGGTGCAGACATATGAGTATCGAATTTATCTATCCGCAGTTTGAAGTGATCAGAAACGAAAACAGATGCACCAACTGCCGCCTGTGCGAAAAGCAATGCGCCAACGGAGTGCACTTTTATAATACCGAAAAAGGCATAATGGTAAGCGACGAAACAAAGTGCGTAAACTGCCAGCGCTGCGTTTCTTTCTGTCCCACAAGAGCCCTGAAGATCGTAAAGACAGATAACGCTCTCAGAGAAAATGCCAACTGGTCGAATGCAACCATTACGGAGGTCTTTAAGCAAGCCACGGGAGGAGGAGTGCTCCTCTCATCCATGGGAAATCCCGCACCCCTTCCGGTCTACTGGGACAAGATCCTGATAAATGCCTCTCAGGTTACAAACCCTCCCATAGATCCCTTAAGAGAGCCCATGGAAACAAGAGTCTATCTCGGTAAAAAACCTGAAAAGATCCAAAGGGACGAAAAAGGTGAACTGATCTGTAAAACAGAACCTCAGATCAGGCTTTCAATGCCCATGATGTTCTCTGCCATGAGCTACGGTTCTATCAGCTACAACGCTCATGCAGCTCTTGCAAAGGCTGCAACGGAGCTGGGCATACTCTACAACACCGGTGAAGGCGGACTTCACGAAGACTTCTACGTTTACGGCCCCAACACCATCGTTCAGGTGGCCAGCGGACGTTTCGGAGTCCATGAGGACTACCTTTCGGCCGGCGCAGCCATAGAGATCAAGATGGGTCAGGGAGCAAAGCCGGGCATAGGCGGTCATCTTCCGGGGGCAAAGATCGTGGGAGATGTCTCAAGAACAAGAATGATACCGGAAGGATCAGATGCCATTTCTCCTGCTCCCCATCACGACATATATTCTATAGAAGATCTCCGACAGCTTGTCTTCTCTCTTAAAGAAGCAACGGAATACAAAAAACCTGTTATCGTAAAGGTAGCGGCAGTTCACAACATAGCAGCCATAGCAAGCGGCATTGCAAGAAGCGGGGCGGACATCATCGCCATTGACGGCTTCAGAGGCGGTACGGGTGCAGCCCCCACCAGGATCCGTGACAATGTGGGCATCCCCATCGAGCTGGCCCTTGCTGCTGTGGATCAGCGACTCCGCGATGAAGGCATCAGGAACAATGTTTCACTTGTTGTAGGCGGTTCCATCAGAAATTCCGCAGATGTGGTCAAGGCGGTAGCGCTGGGTGCAGATGCCTGCTACATTGCCACTGCCGCGCTTCTGGCCATGGGCTGTCATCTCTGCCGTTCCTGCCAGACAGGAAAATGTAACTGGGGCATAGCCACCCAAAGACCTGATCTGGTGAGCCGACTCGATCCCGAAGTGGGAAGCAGGCGCCTCGTAAACCTTATGAATGCCTGGAGGCATGAGATCATGGAGATCATGGGCGGAATGGGCATCAACTCCATCGAAACCCTGAGGGGCAACCGATTAATGCTCAGAGGTATAGGGCTCACGGAGAAAGAACTTCAGATACTTGGTATCGGGCACGCAGGCGAATAAATTTTATTAAGATAAAACAGTTTTATTGCAAAATGGGAATATATATGCAAAAATAATCGGAGGAAAAATAATGCGTATACAAGCAAAGGATCTGGATCACAAAGCTTTGAACGAAGCCATCAGGAACTCCCGGTCCACCTGCACCATAGAAGACTGCTGCGGACAGCGTTTTATTGCTGCCGGCATGTCTCACAGAGAGATCGAGATCACGGGAATCCCCGGAAACGCTTTGGGCGCGTACCTGAACGGTGGCAGGATCACCGTCATGGGAAACACCCAGGATGCTGTGGGAGACACCATGAATGCAGGTGAGATCATCATCCACGGCAACATCGGAGATGCCGCAGGCTACGCTATGCGCGGAGGCAAGATCTTTGTCAGGGGGAATGCCGGCTACAGAGCAGGGATCCACATGAAAGCCTACAAAGACAAGATCCCCGTAATGGTCATAGGCGGAAACACAGGCAGTTTCCTGGGAGAATACCAGGCAGGCGGGCAGATCGTAGTTCTTAACCTGGACGAGCCCGGTAAAAGGATCGTCGGAAACTTTCCCTGCACCGGTATGCACGGGGGCAAGATGTTCTTGAGATCGGAATGCAAAGACGTAGTCTTTCCCGATCAGGTTACAGCAAGGCCGGCTGAGTCCAAGGATCTTGAAGAGATCAAAGAAAGCATAGATGAATTTTGCACTTATTTTAATATTGATGCCAAAGATGTACTGTCGGGCGTTTTCACAGTCATTGAACCCGACAGCAGCAACCCCTACAGACAGATGTATGTCCAAAACTGATCTGTAGCACCAGATGATACGGAGGAGACATGAAATACTCAAAGGATGAGATCTTACAATTTGCGCAGGAAGAGGACGTAAAGTTTATCAGGCTTGCCTTTTGCGATGTTTTCGGAAGGCAGAAAAACATTTCCGTAATGCCCGATGAATTGCCGAGAGCCTTTGAACAAGGCATAGCTTTCGACGCATCTTCCATCCTGGGCTTCGGTGACGAAACCCACAGCGATCTTCTGCTTCACCCCGAGTCAGACACCCTGACGCCTCTGCCATGGCGCCCGGAACACGGCCGTGTGGTGCAGATGTTTTCATCCATCACCTATCCCGACGGTACTCCTTTTGAATGTGACACAAGACGTCTTCTGAAGAATGCCGTTGCGGACGCAAAGAAAGCCGGCTTCAACTTCACCTTCGGTGCCGAGCAGGAGTTCTACCTCTTCCTCATCGACGAAAAGGGCAATAAGACAAAGATCCCCTCGGACGAAGCGGGCTACATGGACATAGCTCCCGACGACAAGGGTGAAAATGTCCGTCGTGAAGTCTGCCTGACTCTGGAAAAGATGGGCATACATCCCGAGAGTTCCCACCACGAGGAAGGCCCCGGTCAGAACGAGATCGACTTCCGTTATGCAGATCCTCTCATTGTGGCAGACAATGCCCAGATGTTCCAAAGAGTCGTAAAAACAGTGGCAAACAGGAACGGTCTGGCAGCCGACTTTTCTCCCAAGCCTTTAAGAAAAGCCCCCGGAAACGGCTTCCACATCAATATGTCCGTATATCCTTTTGAAGAAAAGGGGAACTTTAAATATATGCTTGCGGGAATCCTTAAAAACATCAAGGCAATGACGTTGTTCCTGAATCCCGCAAGGGAATCCTATCTGAGACTCGGTAACAACAAGGCTCCGGGCTTCATTTCCTGGTCAGCGGAAAACCGTTCCCAGCTCATCCGTATTCCCGCTGCAGTGGGCGAATACAGACGTGCGGAACTCCGTTCCCCGGATCCCGGTGCAAATCCCTACCTTGCCTTCACGCTCCTCATCAGAGCGGGACTGGATGGCATACAGAACAAGCTGCCTTTACCGGAAAGCGCGGATCTGAACTTCTTCACCGCAGCTCCAAAGATCCTTTCAAAGTACGAGAAACTGCCGCGCAACTACAGAGAAGCCTGCAGATCGGCAGCATCAAGTGATTTCATCAGGAAAAACATTCCTTCCGAGATCCTTGAAATCTACTTGAAAGCTCGATGATCCTTCTTAAGGGATTTCGAGGAAAGGGATTCGTATGAGTCTACAAGAACGGGTGTACAGCGTTCTCGTCGTTTCGACGGCAGAAAAACTGAATACAGCTCTTTCGGGCATACTCACGGAGTCCCGTTGTTCTCCCGTCAGGTTCGTGTCGGACATAAGCTCCGCAAAAAGAGTATGGAGTGAAAGTGCCTATGATTTTATCATCATAAATTCTCCTCTTCCCGACGATACAGGAGTGCGGTTCGCTATCGATGCCGCTGCATCAAAGGGCACTGTGGTGCTGCTTTTGCTTCGGACCGAGATCTACGACGAAACGAGGGAGAAGGTGGTGGAGCACGGAGTCTTCACTCTCGCCAAGCCGCTCTCACGTCCCGTGATCCTGAACGCTCTGGACTGGATGGAAAGCGCAAGGGAACGTCTTAAAAAGATGGATCTAAAAACCTTGTCGGTGGAAGAAAAAATGGAAGAGATCCGTACGGTGAACAGGGCCAAATGGCTCCTTATCTCCGTGCTGAAAATGGATGAGCCCGAAGCTCATCGATACATTGAAAAACAGGCCATGGATCGATGCATTTCGAAACGGGAAGTGGCTGAAGAGATCATCAAAACATATGCCTGAAATTAAAGCCAATGGGGGCTTCAACCGGTTTTTGCCATGTTGAAGTCCCGGATTTTTTTGAAAGAAGGAACAGCTATGTGCGGAATATGTGGTTTTACAGGAAACATTGATAACAGGGAAGAAGTACTCACGCGGATGATGAACAGGATCATCCACAGAGGTCCCGACAGCGGCGGGCAGCACATTTCAGACGGTATTGCCATGGGCTTCAGACGCCTCGCCATCATCGATCTGAACAACGGAAACCAGCCCATGTACAACGAAGACAGGACTCTCGTCGTCACCTTTAACGGAGAGATCTACAACTACAGGGAACTCCGTAAAGAACTGGAAGAAAAAGGACACATTTTCTCAAACAATGCCGACACGGAAGTTCTCCTCCACGGTTACGAGGAGTACGGTGCGGGTCTTGTGGAAAAACTTCGCGGGATGTTCACTTTTGTGCTTTGGGACATGAAAACAAAGACACTTTTCGGTGCCAGGGACCATTTCGGGATAAAGCCCTTCTACTATGCACCTTTGGGTAATGACATCGCCTACGGCTCCGAGATCAAATCGATCCTTGAGCACCCCTCCTATCAAAAGAAGGTCAATCCGGAAGCCCTGGAAAACTATCTCACTTTCCAGTACTCCGTTCTTCCCGAAACCTTTTTTAAAGGCATATTCAAGCTCCCTCCGGCCCATTATTTCACATTTAAGAACGGAGACCTTAAGATCACACGCTACTTTGATCCTTCCTTCGCTCCGGATGACAGCCTTAAATTTGAGGATGTAGTCAACAGGATCGATGAAACAATGCAGGAATCGGTAAGGGCACATATGCTTGCCGACGTGGAAGTGGGATCTTTCCTCTCATCGGGGGTGGATTCAAGCTACGTGGCAGCATCTTTCCACGGTGACAAGACCTTTACCGTGGGCTTTGATTACGAAAAATACAACGAGACGGAATACGCAAAAGATCTGTCTTCAAAGATCGGAATAGAGAACTACGGCAGGATCATTTCCACCGAAGAGTACTGGAACGTGCTTCCCAAGATCCAGTATCACATGGACGAGCCATTGGCAGACCCTTCGGCAGTGGCACTGTATTTTGTTTCGGAAACAGCTTCAAAACACGTTAAAGTGGCATTGTCCGGTGAAGGTGCGGATGAATTCTTCGGAGGCTACAACATCTACCACGAGCCCTTTTCGCTTGGGGGCTATCAAAAGCTTCCCGAGGGGCTGAGGAAGGGACTTGCAGCTGCAGCAAAAGCCATCCCCTTCAGATTCAAGGGTAAGAACTTCCTGATCCGCGGAAGCAAGCCCCTGGAAGAACGCTTCATCGGAAACGCTTTTATGTTCAGTGAGGAGGAACGTGCAAAGATCCTTAAGAATCCGACGGGACTTTACAGCCACAAGTATCTCACAAAGCCTTTTTACAAAAAGGCGGCAGGATTTGACGATGTCACGAAAATGCAGTACATCGACGTGAACTTCTGGCTCATTGGAGACATCCTTTTAAAAGCTGACAAGATGAGTATGGCAAATTCCTTGGAAGTCCGCGTGCCTTTCCTGGACCGTAATGTTTTTGATCTGGCCCGCACTCTTCCCACAAAATTCAAGGTCAACGACAGGAACACAAAGATCGCCATGCGGGCTGCGGCTCACCGCCACCTCCCGGAATCCGTAGCGGAAAAAAAGAAGCTGGGATTCCCCGTCCCCATCCGCATCTGGCTTAAGGAGGAAAAGTACTATAACATAATAAAAGCCGCATTTACGGGAAATGCGGCGGAAAGCTTTTTTAATACATCAGAGATCCTGAAGCTCCTGGACGATCATCGCGCCGGAAAGGCGGACAACAGCAGGAAGATCTGGACGATCTATATGTTTTTGGTGTGGTATAAAGAGTTTTTTGAATAACCTATTCTTTGTTACGCTCAAAACCCATAAAGCGTGTGCCTTTGAAGGACAGATCACCGTGGTCCCCTTCTATCAGGTACCCGTATTCATTTTCGGGGACGGTGAGTTCCATCCTGTCTCCGCTGTCAACCTGGAATGTCACGTAATAGGTGTGAAACGTGCTTGTAGAACGCATATGCCCTTCTGTTCCGTGCATTCCTCCGCTCACGCGGGTATCAACCCTTTTACCCACCACTTTTGCCTTAACGGTAAGAAGCGGCGAGCTGTTGTTATGCGACCATTCTTTAATACTTTTAAAGAACGTCATAACGATCATTACGAATACTATTCCAAAGACAAGCATAAAAATGATCTGAAAAAATCCGAAGCCGAAGCCAAAACCTCCGAAGCCTCGCGAAAAGCCGTACGTTAAGTTCATAATTTTCCCCCCTTGCGGATAATGTTACTTATACGATAGCATTTACCCGCCGAGATTTCAACCGCCGTTTCGGCAAATTATCCCCTTCTAATCATCCAGTCCCAAAAACATACGATCATAAACAGAAACTTCCCTCATGGCGTTTCGGATCAATGTTTCGTTGTCATTGTGCTCCATCAGTATTATAAGGCCAAAGAGTCCCGCAAGAGATACCGATCCAGCAGCACCTGCTCCCATGATCGAAAGCTTTACGGGAATCAGCAGTTCCAAAAGGGGTGCAAAGAAAAAGAATAAATTAAGTACCGCAATTACGGATGCAAAGATCACTTCCAACTTTGAATAGTTTCTGTAATGTATCGTGGAAAGTCCGATCATAAACGCCGCAGTCGGCGCGAAGAAAAGCCCTGTAGTGAGAATACCAAAAGTCTCCTTTAAACCGATGCCTAAAACAAACGCTCCCACAGATGTTGTAACAGCACTTGCGACGAGACCTGCCCCGGTGGTCAGCAACAGGTTCACAAGCCACAGATCCTTAGCTTTCTTTCCCGCTGCAACATAACAATTGATCCTGAAAAGATCTCCTGCAGAAAAAAGGACCTGAGTGTAGATCAAGGGGATCGCAAGCCCCGAAAGATTTAAAACAGTCCCCGCCTTCACTCCCAAAGCTGTATTTAAAACCACATAGATCACGGGACAAATGATCATTCCTGCCACTTTACCGGGCTTAAGCATCATTTTAAATTTATACCATAAAAATGCATTCATCTTCTTCCTCCGTTTGTAAAGATCTCTTCCACGGTCAGCTTTGAGATCATGTATTTCGCCGCAAGGAAAAGGCCTGTAAAGAAAAGCACTTCAGCTCCCAAAAACAGCAGGCTGAACTTCTCCGCCATAAGCAAAACATTGACCAAAAGGACAGTCCCGATTATCACGAAAGTTCTGAAGCCTGCTTTTACACTCAGCGAGATCACCGTAACCCCCGCAAGGAGCACAGGCATTTCCGCCAGGCAAAGCAACGCTCTTAAGATAACCATCGGATCAAACCGGTTTTGAAGTGCCATAATTAAAACCAGGATCATCGATTGCAATACAATATACGTCACTGTCACCACTCCGGGAAAAATAAGTTTACTCATCACCACATGTCTCATATCCCTTTTAATGCAGAGAACCTGCTTTAAAGCCGCATCATAAAACGAAATTACAGCTTTATTGGAAAACATGAGGGTAGCGAGAAGGCATATGCTTGTGAGCGCGATATCGGGATCCAAAAGGCGGCTCAGCGTACAGGCGGTGCCAAGGCCGAGCAGCAACAGCAAGGTGATCAGGTTTTTGACACCTGCGGAAACAAATTTTTTCTGTTCAAGCCACATAAGGGCATCATTTTTCCTGTTCATCACATCAGCACCTTTGCATACATCATCTCCAGCTCGGATTTTTCGGTCTCGTGGTTGCTCAGCGGCGCTTCATTGCGGATCTCGCCCTGTTTCATGAAAACTGCTTTATCACAGACTTTCTCGATCTCAGTCAGATCGTGGGAGCTCAGAAGAATGGTGCAGCCTTCCTTTTTCAGTTTAAGGAGCTGCTCCGTAAGAAAATTCTTGCCCTCCACATCGAGCCCCAGATAAGGCTCATCCAGGAGGATGAGTTCCGGTTTTATCACCAGCGTACGGCCGATGGCGAGCCTCTGTTTCATGCCTTTCGAAAACTTGGTGATGACCATGTTTTCTTTTCCTTTGAGGGAAATCTCTTCAAAGATCCTTTCGATCCTTGCCCTTCGCTCATTGACGGAGCTTTTGGGATTATACATGCGGTCGTAAAACTCCATGTTTTCCCAAGCGGTCAATGGTGCAAAAAGGCCGGTGGTGTCCAGCACAAAAGCGATCTTTTCGCGTAAGGCATCACATTCGCTGCTCCTCACATCGATCCAGTTAATAAGGATCTCGCCTGAGTAACGGGAGTATATGCCTAATATACAATTTAAGAGAGAGGTTTTGCCGGCGCCGTTGGCTCCTACCAGCGCCACCGCTTCCCCGCTTTTTAATTCCAGATCTATCCGGTTCAAAATTCTGACATTGTCCGATTCCTTTGAAAGATCCTTTATTGAGAGATTCATTTTACTCCTCCAGCTTAACAGATAAGAATGATTTTTTAACCTTGACGGAGTACTTGAGTTCGTAAGTTTCCCGGCCCTCATTCATGGCATTCATGATCTCTTCGATCTCCTTTGCAACGCTTTCGTCCGTCATGTACCATCCCAGGAAGGTGTTTACTGTGTCGCGGCACGGTGCATTTTGTTTTTGCTGCGCGAACAGTGCGAATTTCGGAGAATTCTTGCCGCCCTTGTACTTCTGGGATCTGATCACACTGCTGCATCGAACGATGACTCCCTCATTTGGGGAAGTGATCGTGATCTCGCCCGAAGGATTCGTCTGTTTTATTTCGACGTTTGCTTTGGTCTTCCTGACCTCGTTTCCCATAAGCACATCCAGCGACACATTCAGTTTTTCCGAAATAATAAGGAGCTTCTCGACTTCCGGATAGCCGTTTCCCGATTCCCATTTTGAAACTGCCTGTCTGCTGACATCCAGCATCTCAGCCAGATCCTCCTGTGAAATGTTTTGCTCTTTTCGGATCGTTCTTAAATTCTCTGCGAAATTCATGTTGTCCTCCCTGTCTTGCATCATTTTTATCAAAAGCCCCGTAAAAAGGCTACCAACTCACATTTGCATTTTGGCAACTTCAAGTTGCGCACCTTTAAAATAGCACTTTTGAGGGGAATTGTATATAAAAAAGAATTCATATGCCTGCTGCTCCCACCCAAGTTTTTTAAGTTTTACAAAACGGTTGTAAAGGTGTATGCTTTTAGCATTAAATTCAGAGGATAAAACATGAACAAGCAACTTGAACTTTTTCTGACCTTCGCCAAGATCGGCGCTTTCACCTTAGGCGGCGGCTATGCCATGATCCCGCTGATTCAACGGGAAGTGGCGGAAAACAAAAAATGGATCACAGACAAGGATCTTCTGGACGTTATTGCCATAGCTGAATCCACACCGGGACCCATCGCCATTAACGCCGCGACTTTCATCGGTAACCGCGTGGCAGGCGTGTCGGGGGCGATCTGCGCCACTCTCGGAGTCGTCCTCCCCTCTTTTCTTGTGATCCTTGCGATCTCCTACGTATTTGAAGCATTCAAGCATATAAAGGCTGTGGAATACGCCTTTTGGGGCATACGTGCCGGAGTTACCGCCCTGATCCTGAAGGCTTTTTTCACGATGTTCAAACAATGCAGGAAAGATTGGCTCAGCATCCTTCTTATGGTGCTGGCTTTCGCCTGCGTGGTGTTCTTTAAGATAAATGCCATCTTTGTGATCCTTACATGTGCTGTCATCGGTATAATCTCATTTCAGTTAAGGAGGACGAAAGAATGACTCTTCTTGAACTCTTTTGGACCTTCTTTAAGATCGGGCTTTTCACCTTCGGCGGCGGCTACGCTATGCTGCCGCTGATCCAGAGCGAAGTCATAGCGCACGGCTGGGCCACCACTGAAGAGATCGTGGATTTCATCGCCATCAGTGAAAGCACCCCGGGGCCGTTTGCCATAAACATTTCCACTTTCATCGGTCGTACCGTGGGAGGCATCCCGGGAGCATTTTGCTCCACTTTCGGTGTAGTGCTCCCTTCTTTCCTCGTGATCCTCATCGTTTCGCATTTCTTTTCGAAATTTAAAGAAAGCAAAGCAGTTAAAGGCGCAATGACCGGTCTTCGTCCCGCTGTGGTGGGTCTCATTGCATCCGCGCTATTAAGTGTGGGAATGAAGGTTTTTATTCCCTCGGAAAGCCTGATCGCTGCTTTCAAAGAAGGCTTTAACAGGAGTACTTTAAATATCTTTACGGAGGTTTTGCCCCTCATCATAAGCATCACATTGTTTATCGTCTCCGCTGTACTTGCTTTCAAAAAAAAGCATCCCATAATGATCATCTGTCTGTCGGCAGTAGTGGGGATCATTACGGGATATGCCCTTGGATTATAGCTTTCTAAATCTTACAATATATCGATGACTTCTCCCGCGAGGGCTTTGTTCATGCTTCGAACTGCGCAGAACTTGCCGCACATGCTGCAGGTCTCGCTATGATCGTCTTCGGGCGCACGGCTTGCACGAATGGCCTTTGCGGTCTCGGGATCCAGCGCTTCAAGCCACTGTGCTTCCCAATCAAGCTTCTTCCTTGCTTTTGCCATCCTGTCGTCTCTGTCACGAGCACCGGGTATGCCCTTTGCAATGTCCGCCGCGTGTGCTGCGATCTTGCTCGCGATGATACCCTGATGAACATCATCCACATTGGGAAGAGCGAGGTGTTCTGCAGGAGTCACATAGCAAAGAAACGCTGCTCCTGCTGCCGCCGCAATGGCGCCTCCGATGGCTGCGGTAATGTGATCGTAGCCCGGTGCGATGTCTGTAACAAGGGGCCCGAGAACGTAAAAAGGTGCTCCCTTACAGATTGTCTGCTGTATCTTCATGTTTGCTGCGATCTGATCCATGGGAACATGTCCCGGGCCTTCAACCATTACCTGAACATCCTTTTCCCATGCTCTTTCCGTAAGCTCTCCCAGACGCAGGAGTTCTTCGATCTGGCAACGGTCCGTTGCATCCGCAAGGCATCCGGGCCTGCAGGCATCGCCAAGTGAGATCGTCACGTCGTACTCACGGCAGATCTCCAGGATCTCATCATAGTACTCGTAAAAAGGATTCTCCTGTCCCGTCATCGCCATCCATGCAAACACAAGGCTTCCTCCGCGGCTCACGATGTTCATCTCCCGCTTTCCTTTTCTGATCTGATCTATGGTGTCACGGCTGATTCCGCAGTGGAGCGTCACAAAGTCCACTCCGTTCTCCGCATGAAGTCTGATCACATCCAGGAAATCTTTGGCAGTAAGTTCCTTAAGGTCTCTCTTGAAATGTATGACCGAATCATAGATGGGAACCGTTCCGATCATGGCTTTACACTTCTCACAGAGCATCTTTCTGAAAGGCTCCGTGTCTCCGTGGCTTGACAGATCCATGATGGCTTCCGCGCCCAGTTCAACCGCTCTCTGCACCTTTTGAAGTTCCGCATTTATGTCTTTGCAGTCTCTGCTGACTCCCAGATTTACGTTTATCTTCGTCTTCAGCATGCTTCCGACGCCGTTGGGGTCGAGGCATTTGTGATTCCTGTTTGCGGGGATCGCAACCTTTCCTTCAGCCACCATCTGCCTGATGAATTCAACTTCTCTGCCTTCTTTTTCTGCCACTGCCTTCATTTCAGGGGTAATGATGCCCTTTCTTGCGGCTTCCATTTGTGTGTGATAATTTCGTTCCATATTGATCTCCTGTGTACTTAGTGGTTATATTTTTTGCTCCGCCTCTACTTTACTTGCCTGCTTTTTGCATCGGAAAGCTTCCAAATTAGTGTTTCCGATGCTTTTTTTACTCCGCCTCTACTTTACTTGCCTCATTTAGGCATCGGAAAGCTTCCAAACTTGTGTTTCCGATGCTTTTTTCTCTCTGCCTCTACTTTACTTGCCTCTTTTTGGCATCGGAAAGCTTCCAAATTTGCATTTCCGATGCTTTTTTCTCTCCGCTTCTACTTTACTCGCCCCATTTTGGCATCGGAAAGCTTCCAAACTTGCGTTTCCGATGCTTTTTTCGCTCCGTTGCTACTTTACTCGCCTCATTTTGGCATCGGAAAACTTCCAAATTTGCATTTCCGATGCTTTTTTTGCTCCGCTTCTACTTTACTCGCCTCTTTTTGGCATCGGAAAGCTTCCAAACTTGCATTTCCGATGCCTACACATGCCAGAGAGGACCTGAGCCTGCACCAAGGTCGAGATCTTGGGCGATGCAGTTTGTGAGGTACCTCTTCCCCCGCTCCACGCTGTCCACAAGGCCGTAACCCCGAGCAAGGAAAGACGCGATGGCGGAAGACAGCGTACAGCCTGTTCCGTGGGTGTTGGGATTGTCGATGCGTTTCCCTGTGAGCCGCACTGTCTTCATGCTCTTAAGGCAGAGGATGTCCGTCGACATGTCGGAAGCAGCCATATGCCCGCCCTTAAGAAGAACGGCGCAGCCGAATTCTTCCGCGATCTGCTTTGCGCATCTCACCATGTCCTCTTCCGTTTCTATTGATGAAACACCCGTAAGTACGCAGGCTTCGGGAATGTTGGGCGTGATGAGAGTCGCCTGCGGGATCAGTTCTTTTTTCAGTGTCTCCGTGGCCTCATCTTCCATGAGCTTCGCACCCGAAGTCGCCACCATGACCGGGTCGAGGACAATGTTCTCAGCTTTGTAAAAAGCAAGTCTCTCCGCGATCGTGCGGATGAGGTCTGCCCCCGCGGTCATTCCGATCTTCACCGCGTCAGGGCGGATGTCCTCAAAAACAGCATCGATCTGATCCTTTAAAATGTTTTCCGGCATTTTTAAAATGCTTCTGACTCCGGTCGTGTTCTGGGCTGTGACCGCAGTGATCGCGCTCATCCCGAAAACGCCGCAGCCCTTCATCGTCTTAAGATCAGCCTGGATGCCGGCGCCTCCGGAGGAATCACTTCCCGCAATTGTAAGTACAGTATTTTTTTTCATTTTATCCCCATCCTTTGTTATCACTTTAATGCTGCATTCTCTGTTGTAATTATTTCCGTTTTGTCTACCGCAATCTCAACGGCATTTTCTGCTATGGCTTTTGCCGGATCATATGCTGTATTATCTGAAGTATCAACTTCTCATTCCACACAGTTTTCTGTAGCTTATCAGCCTTTTCCCGCCAAAAGATTCTGAAGGTTCTTGAGCAGATGCGTCTGATAAAGAACCGAGATCAGGCATATGGCTATCAGAGTGCCTCCCGCAGTGCTCACAAGAAAAGGAACAACGTAAACAAAAAGTGCCACTTCCTTTCCCATTATGAACGCAGCGACGGGAAACGCCAAAAGTCCGCCGAGAATTCCGGTGCCGATCACTTCTCCCATGTAAGTCAATGTAAGCTTACCCGTGTATCTGTAGATCAGACCGCAGCAAAGTGCACCCACCATGCTTCCGGGGAAAGCAAGAAGTGTGCCTGTTCCAAGAAGATTTCTGATGAGGGATGTACTGAATGCAATGCCCACTCCGTACCAGGGTCCCAGGAATACAGCAGAAAGCACGTTAACCATGTGCTGAATGGGAAAACATTTTGATCCACCCACAGGGATCGAAAAAGCGGATAATGCAACAGCCAGTGCAGTAAACAATCCTGCCAGTACAAGTTTCTTAAGCTCTAATCTTTTCATTTGAAAATTACCTCCATAACCTTTTCTTTTAAGATCTTTGCAGCCCTTTCAACATTATCTTCTCCAAAAATGCCTGAGACAACAGCAACTCCGGATATTCCCGAACCCCCGAGCCTTTCGACGTTGCCTGAGTTGATCCCGCCGATGGCGACCACGGGGATCGACACGGCTTTTGTTATCTCTTTATACATTTCAAGGCTTGTAACAGGCTTTGCATCGAGCTTCGTGGCGGATCCGAAGGCAGCTCCCACACCGAGATAATCCGCTCCGTCCGCTTCCGCTTTCAAAGCTTCCTCAAGGTTGTGCGCCGTTGCTCCGATGATGCGATCTTTCCCAAGGATCTCTCTCGCTTTTACGATGCTGCCGTCTTCCTGTCCCAGATGAACGCCTGCCGCCCCAACTTTCAGGCAGACATCCGTGCTGTCGTTGATGATCAGAGGAACATGAAACTCATCACAGACCTCTTTTACGACCTTTGCCTTCTCGACCGTTTCCGCCTCGCTCAAGTGCTTTTCTCTGAGCTGGACCAGGCTTACGCCTCCAAAAAGTGCTTCCGTTACGGCTCCTGCAAGATCCAGTCCTTTTTTAAGGCATCCTCTGTCGGTCACTGCATAGAGAGCGAGATCCGCAGCGGAAAACTGCTTTCTCCAAGACTCTCCCGACATGCTTAAAGTGTCTAAAAGGAGAGTCTTAAAGGATGCGATCCCCCTTCTACCTTCCGTAAGGCATCGTACTTCAGCCTTCCTTGCGGCCCGACTGTAAAGCAGGATCCCGTCCCTGACAGCATCCGTAAAGCAGAGTCCGCTCTTCTTCGCATCTCCCAGAAAAGCTCCGAGCACGGCAGTCATCATACATCCGGCTCCGGTAAATCGTTTCTGCATTTCGCATCCTCCCGGAAGCACCTCAAACAGACCTTCTTCGGCAGACACAAGCCTCACCTTTTCGCCGCTCTCAACGATCACTGCTCCCAGTCTTTCGGAAAGAGAAAGCAGTGACTTTTCATTTGCTCCTTCTCCTGACGCTTCCACTCCCTTGACATGATCAGATCCTTTGGCTTCTTTGATAGCATCAGATGCTTTGACTTCTATTGAGACTTCCATTTTGAAGACCTTCTCTTTTAAAGATTTTTCTTTGAAGGCTTCCTTTTCGTCTGCTTCCTCTTTCAGTGTTTCGAACAGTCCGCAGAGCGTCCGTATCTCGGCTGAATTCCCACGCACGCAGGTCACCTTCACTTCTTCCAAAAGATCTTTAATCATCTTTTTTCTGAAGTCCGATGCTCCCACTCCCACCGGGTCAAGGATCACAGGTATCCCTTTTTCATTTGCAGCCTTTCCCGCCGCAAGATAAGCCTTTTTTCTTTCTTCCGACGGTGTTCCGGTGTTAAGTACCAGCGCATCAGACATAGAAGTGATCTCCGCTGCTTCTTCCGGAAAATCCGCTCCCACAGCCGTTCCGCCCACTGCAAGGATCGCGTTTACGGCATCCGTTACCGTTATGTAATTGTTGATAATGTGCACCTGAGGGTGATTTTTTAGATAAGCGGTCATTTTCTCTTTCGCCACTTGCTGAGAGACCTGCTTTTGAAGAATGTGAAGAACGCTCCGTCATGCATATGCTTGCGGGATAGTTATCGGAGGCCGGAAAACAAAAAAGCGCCATCCGATCAGATGACGCAAAACAGCAAGTTTACATTAAAACGCGAATGTTGACGATTCCTACGTTGGCATTATCCAAATCAGGTTTTAGGGTCGTGCTCTCGCACCTCTCAGCCTTGCGGCTCCCCTTGTCTTATATTTTATTCGCGGACAAATATAGCACAGATGTATTTCATGTGCAAGTTAAATCTACTAATGGGTTTGATTGTAGTACATGATAAAGATCAGACTGATAAAGGTTCCGCATTATAGCATTGCACCACTATGCCTTTAAAAATCCTTTTACTTTTTGTAAAATATACTTGACATTTTGTAAAGCATATGTTATTTTATGATCACAACCTTAAGGTGTGAATTCATATTTCTTTTAAAACTTTTGTTTAACAACTCACAGGGAGAGTAAAATGAAACAAAATATACAACTTTCGACTTTGATATTACTGGGATTTGCGATCGCTTCACTTGTTTTTATCTGTATGGCGATCTATCACCGGACCGTTACACCCTATCTTTACATAGCAGGTTTCCTTAATGCCGTATCGATAGTCGGAAAAGCAGTGATCAGAAGGAAAGGAGAGCAAAAATGTCAAAAAAAGTAAGGAACCTGATCCTAATTCTCGGTTCCATTGTCGTATTTATCGCACTTTTATTGATCTTTTATCCAAAAAACAATTATTCTTCAAATTTTGAAACAAACGTCACCATACGTGATTCCTCTGCGGAAAACGATACCTTCGAAACATCCGTTGATGTTAAAAGAAAAGGGATATACGTGATCTCCTTTTCTTTTTGGCAGGGCGAAAGTCCAAACTACCGTGTTCCCGGGTTTATCAGCGGTATCACAATCCTTGACGAAAAGGGAAATATTGTTAAAGCGACTTCCGCCGGAGCTCTTGAGATCGAATACACCCCTATAACACTTGAAAAGGGCAAGTACACTTTAAAAGTAAAAGTGCTCAGCGATCAAAAGTCCTATGATGAATTCTGTCAAAAATACCTTGATATGCCTTCATCAGCAGACACCATCGACATTTTTAAAGACGGCTCCTGGCAAATGCACTACAACTTTAAAATACAACAATATGTCGGCCTGTTCATTATCGGATTAATAGCAGGCAGCATCTTCCTTGTGGCTGTTCTGATGATACCCATCCTGGACTTTGCCCGAATCGACAACGACAAAACCAAACAATATGACGAACGTCAGATCGCAATGCAGGGTAAGGCATATAAATACGCATTTTACACCATGCTCATCTACTTTTCTCTTATAGCATTACTCACATTGCTAAACGACCTTCCGCTTTTTATTAAGCTCCCTTTTTCTTCCGATCTGCTTATCATCTTCGGATTACTTCTCGGAATCATTGTATTTGCGGTCACGGCGGTAATGAAGGATGCATACTTCAGTCTTAACGATAACAAGAATTTTTTCATAACATTTTTTTCTATTCTTGCTTTTGTTAATCTGGCCTTGGGCATATATCATATTGCCCACGGAGATATTGCAAGAGACAACGGATTCACCATGGTCAATTTCGGAAATCTTTTGTTCGGAACAGCTATGCTCGTCTTACTGATCTCATTGCTGTTAAAGAAGATCAAAGACAGAAAAGAGGATTGATATGAAAAACCTGAAATTAAAAGCCGCCAGAGCTGCGTTGGATCTTTCCCAGCAGGATCTGGCGGACAAAGTGGGAGTCTCGCGCCAAACGATCAATGCGATCGAAAAGGGCGACTACAACCCGACAATAAATCTGTGTATAGCGATATGCAAAGCTTTGAACAAAACACTTGATGAACTGTTTTGGGATCCTTCATAACGAAGGATCCCATTTTTCTAAAAGATATAAGGTCACTTTTTAATGCCCCATCATCCCAGTCCCCGGGGTTCAAACAACATTTTTGGTGAAGCCCCTTGAAAAGCCTTTTCTGTAGTTTAAATCACCTATGACATAGCAGATCAGCCCGCCAAGCAGCAACAGAAGGTAAAAGATCACGATAACCAGAGCATGCGTTCCGGTTTTTCCAAGTGTTTCAAGAACAGGAGCGTAAAGCATCTGATAGATCTTATCCAATATGCTGCCCCCGAACAAAAACGCGATTCCGACAGAGCAGATGAGTAAGAATACCAGCGAAGCGATCATATGGATGAAGCTGAAGCTCAGATAAATAAATCCGAAAACACACAAAAGAGCTGTAAAGAGGATCGCCATGTAAAGCTTCTCTATCCGGACTTCGTCAAAGTTTTCGCCCTTTGCGATCACACCGATGGTTATGAACACCCTTATAAGGATGAAGATCGTATTTGCCGCAAGCGAAACCGTAAGTGCGGAAAGGCTTGATGCAGTTACTCTCAAAAATCTCTTCTTAGGAGATGCAGCCACCATGCCAAAGAAGGTGGGAGTCACCGCAAGCTGATAGATAAAAAGCCCGACCAGTGCAAAGTATATGCTTGAAAGAGGCATAATGTAATTGTTTCTCAAGTTGACGGTGGTCATGCCTATCTCAAATATCACACCCAAAACCAAGAAAAAGGAGGTCATCCACAGCATCTGTTTCGACTGTATTCCGTTTTTAATCATATACATCACTATTTTAAATTTTTTCATTTCAAGCCTCCATCAAAGGTTTTCCGTAGGTCTGTAGCCGGCTTCAAAATTTTTCAGGCAGATCCTGTACAATGTTTTTCCACCCGCTATGGCAAAGACTGCGGAAAGTACCGTAAAGCCCGGGCCTGCCATAAGGCCGAAGCCGGCTCCCTCTGCAAGCTGCATCAGCAACATAATACCGATCAGCACCGCTGTTGCAAACATCAATCCAAATTCAAGAACTACCATATTCACGTTAATGCTCAGGCATTTATTCCTGACAAAGGCTATCAAAAAGAACAATGCTCCGAGGAAGAGTCCAAAGCCTGTCAGGCACGGGAACACTCCGCCCTTTACAATTGATGTTGCAAGGCATCCGACAAAGCCCGGGGCCAATGTTATAGTTTTAAAACATATGTCTGCTTTAATGTACTTTTCGACAGCGCTCTTCGCGAAAAACGAGCTCCTGACAAAATTCATGCATCCGCGGTTCGATCTGTTGAATTCCGAAATACAGCAGTAATCAAGAAATCCGACAAACATGGTGATCACGGCTCCAACGACGACGATGGCCCAGCTTCCGAAGTAAAAGCCGCCTATCGCTCCCATCGCTGCCATTATCACGGCCGCAACGAAAGATGCGATCTTATAATTCCGGTAAGCAAATGCTTTAAAGCATTTCCAGCCTGTTAATTCCATAGCTCCCGCTCCTTTCGCTACCTGACCAGAGAATTCTTCTTCATCACAGCCACGCTGATCTTGAAAAGGCTCGCAGTTTCCGTCACCACGTCAAGTCCGGCCAGTTTGTCAAGGTCGTCCGCCAGGCATATGCCTTCAAAACCATAATTGGAAGATGTCATGCTGTAAAGGATCTTCTTCGCAGCTTCCGCATCCCCCGGCTCGCCCTTGACTGCGATGTACTTTTCCTTAAGATCCTCAACAAAGCCCTGTTCCACGATCTTGCCATGCTCCATGATGATGGCGTAGTCCGTAACGCCCTCCATGTCGCTGATGTTGTGGGTGGAGAAAAAGACGCTCTTGCCTTCGCCGGAGTTCAGGTAATCGCGGATCATCTCGCAGAGCTTGTCGCGCATCAAAGGATCCAGCGGGGATGCGGGTTCGTCCATGATCAAAAGATCCGTCTCTCTGGAAAGAACGCCCGCAAGCATAAGTTTCGTCCGTGTTCCGTCGGATAGCTCCATCACCTTCTTTTTCCCGTCAAAGTCGCCCTGTCCGAAGATCGCGAGATCGTTGCAATACTTAACGAATGCGCCCTCGTCGAACTTTTCAAAGAGGAGCTTCGAGATCTCCTTCACCTGATCGACAGTCCATGTGGGCAGGTAGTAGTTGTCAGTTCCCGTGTATCCGATCCTCTCCTTGATCTCCGGTTTCTTTTCGATCTCGTCCGACGAGTACTTTTCGAAGTACTCGATCTCGCCATTGTAATCCAGACGGATGCCGGAAAGGATGTTCAAAAGCGTAGTCTTTCCCGCTCCGTTCTCCCCGATCAATGCTGTGGCAAAGCCCTTGGGGATCGAAAGCTCAGGAATGGAGAGTTCAAAATTCTTGTATCCTTTTTTCAGATCCTTTATCTTAATAACACTGTTTTCCATAGTTTCCTCCGTCAATCTAATTCAATTCTTCCATTTCCATAAGAGTTTCCAAGGTTTCGATCAGCTCATTCCTGCCGATCCCTGCGATCTTCGCCGCATCAATGGCTGCGGAAAGAGCTTCTTCGACCTTTCTCAAATGCTGCTCCTTGAGCATCTCGCTGTCCTGTGCATTAACATAAAAGCCTTTGCCCTGTGATGCGGTCACCAGCCCTTCAAGCTCCAGCTGTTCGTAGGCTTTCATCGTTGTGATAACACTGATCCTCAGATCTTTTGCCAATTCCCTGATGGATGGCAGGTACTCACCCTGAGGGTACTTCCCCGCCAGAATGTCGGTTTTGAAAGCATCCGCTATTTGCTTGTATATCGGAACACCGCTGTTCTGGGAAATCTTCAACTGTCTTTCCTCCTTGTTTTCTTGTTTTCTTGCTTATTTTCTTCTTGTTTTCTTTCTTGCTTTCTTATTTTCCCGTTTGCTTGCTTCCCCAACTGTTTATGTGTTATATATACACCTATAACAGAAATATGTCAACAGATTTTTTTCCTCCGATCATGCTCCGGGAAGCAAAAAAAGAGGCCCGCAGGCCTCTTTCAATAATCTCTATTTCACCATCATCCTGTAGATCTTTGTGCAATCTTCTTCCGTAAGCTTTACAAAGCCTTCAATGTATCCTTCTCGTCCGTCTCCGTTACAAAGCACATCAACAAGCTTCGGGATATCCTCTTCTTTTGCACCCAGCTCCGCAAAGGTAGTGGGCATTCCTATGCTTCTTAAGAAGCGCTCCAGCATGTCTATGCCTTCAAGAGCTGTTCTTTCGGGATCATCAAAGTCCATCTGCACGCCCCAGACACGGGTGGCAAGCTTTGCAAACCTCATCACATCATGTTTGTAAACGTATCTGAATACAGCAGGCATAGTGACCGCGAGCCCTGCACCGTGTGCGCAGTCGTAAAGAGCAGAAAGCTCATGCTCGATGTTGTGACTGTTCCAGTCCTGGCTGCGTCCAACACCCACAGCGTTGTTGTGCGCCATCATGCCGGCCCACATTATGTTTGCGCGAGCATCGTAGTTGTCGGGATCCGCAATTACTCTGGGTCCTTCATGCACCATGGTAAGAAGAAGAGCCTCGATCAGGCGATCCGTAACTTCAACTTCCTTAGTGTTTGTAAGATAGCGCTCGTGGAGGTGAGCCATAATGTCCGTAATTCCCGCTGCCGTCTGGTAAGGAGGAAGTGTCTGGGTGAGAGCAGGGTTCAGGATGCTGAACTTCGGGCGAAGGCAATTGGCACTTGCGCCTCTCTTAAACATGCCCTCTTCCTTTGTGATAACGGAGTCGGGGCTGCCTTCGCTGCCGGCTGCCGCGATGGTGAGAATGGTTCCCAGAGGGAGAGCTTTCTCGATCCGGCTCTTTCCGGAATAGAAATCCCAGAAATCACCGTAGTACAGTACCCCCGCTGCTATAGCCTTGGAAGAATCGATAACACTTCCGCCGCCGACCGCAAGGATGAAATCTATGCCTTCCTTACGGCAAAGATCGATGCCCTCGTAAACCAGGCCGCTTCTGGGATTAGGCTTAACACCGCCCAACTCCTTAAAGGCCACGCCCGCATTATCCAGCGATTTCTTCACTCTGTCCAGAAGGCCGCTTCTTACAACGCTTCCGCCACCGTAATGGATCAGAACTTTGCTCCCGCCGAACTGTTTGACGTACGCACCTGCGTCGTTCTCGGTGTCTTTACCGAAAGCAAAAAATGTAGGGGAATAGAATGTGAAATTGTTCATATTGCCTCCTTTTCTTGACAAAGGTTCACTTCCTTGATTATCACAAAAGGTGCAGGATTTGTCAACAAAGCAACTTGGTCTGTTTTGACGGATTATTGTCATCTTTGCACCGATATTTTTGGTTTATAATAAAACTCTTGTAAAAATCTCAATTAGCGTTAAAATACTATGGCACTTACAAAAGCATTTTAAGGCAGGTTTTAAAGCAATGAATGATATGACAGTCGGTAAGATCTCGAAAAATATAGTGCTGTTCGCGCTTCCCGTGTTTTTGGGGCAGCTTCTTCAGCAGCTTTATAATATTGTGGATTCTATAGTTGTGGGAAGGGTTGTGGGAAGCGATGCCCTTGCTGCAGTCAGTTCCTCCGGAAGTCTCATCTTCCTCATGGTGGGCTTTGTTCAGGGGCTTTTCATCGGTGCGGGAGTCATCATCGGAAAGCGTTTTGGTGCCAAGGATTACGATAAGGTGCGCGTTGCGGTCCACACCGCCGTAGCCTTTGCTTTTATTGCAGGCATTGTTCTGACTGCAGTGGGAATCACCATCACTCCCACTCTCCTTCGTCTGATGAAAACACCGTCTGAGGTAATGCCCAGCTCGGTTGCCTACTTCCGTGTTTACTTTATCGGCGGACTGTTCATCGTAATGTACAACGCCTGCTGCGGCATCTTTCAGGCAATGGGCGATTCCAGACATCCTCTCTACTATCTCATGGCCAGTGCCGTTACCAACATCATCCTCGATCTGATCTTCGTAGCGGGATTCAAAATGGGTGTTAAGGGCGCAGCTACCGCAACAGTGATCTCACAGTTTCTTGCGGCTTCATTGGCGTTCCTTAAGCTCACAAAGGTTGAAGGGGCTCACAGGCTGATAATAAAAGAAATAAAAATAGACCCTGACACTCTCAAACAGGAGCTGGGTCTGGGTCTTCCCACCGGTGTGCAAAACTCTGTTATTGCAATAGCAAATGTGATCGTACAGGCAAACATAAATGCTTTCGGAGACATCGCCATGGCCGGCTGTGGCAGCTACTTCAAACTCGAGGGCTTCGCCTTCCTTCCTATCACCGCCTTCAGCGCCGCCCTCACCAACTTCATAAGCCAGAACCTTGGCGCGAAGAAGTTTGACCGTGTAAAGGCCGGTGCCCGCTTCGGGATCTTCATGGGAGTAGGCATAGCAGAAGTGATCGGCGTTCTCTTCTACATCTTCTGCCCCGTTTTGCTGACCATGTTTTCAAGCGAACCCGATGTTATTGCCTACGGCATTTCCCAAGCTCACACGGAAACCCTGTTTTACTGTCTTCTCGCCCTTACCCACTGTATGGCAGGCATATTACGAGGCGCAGGCAAAACCAAAGTTCCCATGTTCGTCATGCTGGCATGCTGGTGTCTGATCCGTATCACCTACATCACCATAGCTGTCAAGCTCTTTCCTGTGATCACCACCGTTTTCACAGCCTATCCTCTGACCTGGAGTTTAAGTTCCATTATTTTCGTGATCTATTACTTCAAGGCCGACTGGGTACATTCGTTTGAAGGCAAGGCAGCGTGATCACTTGAAAACCTTATCAAGTGTTATCTTCCCTAGTACAGCGGTTTTAAAATAAATGGACTAATGCGCAGAATGCTTGCTCGAATGCTCGTGCGTGAAAACGCAGGTGTAGCGGGCTACTCCGAGGCTTTCATGTACGGGCAGTCGGGTAAACAGGCAAGCATTGGGTCCAGTTATTTAATAACCGATGTACTAGTACCTCACTTTAAAAAATCTGTAAGCATAGTTTTCCGCTACAAAATACACCCCGACAAAAGCCAAAGTGATCAGAACAATCAGCGGAAGCTGAGCTGTGATATTGGCTCTGATAAATACAAACACAAGTTCGAGCACGCCTCTCAAGCGTCCCACGATCCACATGGCAGGATTTCTTATTGTAATATCTCTGGAATAGGGCTGAATATAATAATAGACAAGCCAGTCCCAGATCTCGCTGATGATCAGAATAGGCGGGCAGACAAGGATCATCTTCAAAAGATCTTCAAAAGGAAGTCTGATCCCCGATGTAAGGAAAAATGCAATTATCTCCATTGCCAGAAATGCAAGTACAAGCATATCCCAGCAGAGTGTTCTAAGGAACCTCTCCGTCATCAGTTTTTTAACACTTTGTTTGTTAAAAAACTTAAGCTTCATAAAAAAGCTGTCCATATTTCTGAAATACAGATAGGAAAAGGAATTGGCGCAGGATGAAGCCAATGTCGCGGAAATTATAACAGGGGAATATTCCAGCACATTTTCCGCACTGACAGTTATCCACCCGGTTCTGACACAGAGTCCGAGGATCCCGAGAATGATGACCTGAAAAACAAAGTGGCTGATTATAGGCTCTCTGATAGCCTTTCCGTACCTCTTTCTGAAAGTCTCATCCATATAAACCAGAGGAGATTTGTGTTTGTTGCTTTCAAAGTACTTTTTTCCGTCCTCAGGTTTTATGCTCTTCAGTCCATTGTCACCCTCATTTAATTCTTCGCTCGATCCGACGGAGATGTGAACAAATCCCTTATCCGTGTACTTTATGGCCATTTTTTCATAAAGCTCGTACCTGATCTGATAAATGAAAGTCAGAATGATGACCGGAACACTTACAGCCAATAAAGCAATTAAAAATCCCCTGCCATATGTCATCTTGTTCAAAACTTTGGTAAAACACAAAGCATATGCCACAAAGAGGCTTGCAAAAGAAGACCACTCACGGATCCTTACATGTATGATCCTGTTCTTTCTTTTAAACATCTCAAGATAGATCACATTGGTCAGCATCTGTACAGCCATTCGAAGCGCAGTGCAGGCCAAAACAGTCAGCACATCCCTGAAGACAAAACCCAGCCCCGCTGCTATAAATACTCCCTGAAAAACTATCTTTCGGAGCATTTTATACTTATAGTACTTGCTCGGATCCACCATAAAGTGATGGATAAACATAAAATCTTCTTTGGTACACTTGAACAGGGTGCTCCCCCCGAGCATGGTTCCAAGAACAAACAGTAAAAGAAACATGCCCATATATGTACCGTTTCCAAGCTCCTCCTCTTTCATGATCACTCTCGGGAAGTAGTAAATAAAGAGCACGAGGGCCAGATTGGCTTTCACTATATTTCCCAGAGCATCCCATAGGATTCCGCCCCATGACAGCCATTTTTTTATCTTGTACATTCCAAAGATACGATCCGGAATGAAGCGCCCGATTATCGGAATATTCCTGAAAAAACTCAAAAAGGCATTCGTATCGTTGCATATCTGAATTTTAATAAACGTAGTGTAATCCATGGCATTTACTCCGATAATTCTTCGATTATGTACTTCTCGAATTCAGCTGAATGAATGTCTATGGATGTCATCAACTGCATCTTTTTATCCCGCAGCAGAACGATCTCATCGCTGATATCCTGGGCCAGCTGCATGATATGAGTCGACATCACGATGATGTGTTCCGATTTCATTTTCACCAGCGCTTCCTTTATCTGATGCGAAACTATGATATCAAAAGAAGAAAGGGGTTCATCGAGTAGAATAACCTTGGGTTTTCTGATCAGGCAGCAAAGAAGCTGGATCTTATTCTTCATTCCGAAAGAGTAATCCCTGAGGATCCTGTGTCTGTCCTCCTCCTTGATCTGTACCATATCAAAATACGAATCTATAACCTTTTCATCCGTCTCCCCGTGAAGCTGTGCAAAGAAGTAAAGAAACTCATATCCCGTAAGATAATCCGGAAGCATGGGCGAGTCCAAAACAAGTCCGACATCCTCGAACTTCAGTTTTCTTCTCTCCCCTTTTTCGTTTTCCAGTTCCACCTTTCCGCTGTTATAAACAAGATCCCCATCCACGCAATTAAAAAATGTGGTCTTCCCCGATCCGTTAACTCCTATAAGGCTGTAGATCTTCCCTTCGTCAAAGGAGATGTTCACGTCCTTAAGTACTTCTTTTTTTCCGTAACTCTTGTTGAAATCGCTTATGATCAGCCTATATCCCATAATGTTCCCCTGCCTCATGATAATTTTATTACTGTGTTTGTAAGACCAAAACAAATACGTTTCAGATCTTACAAGAAAGAAAGTATACTTCGGTCAAAAAATCCTCATTTTTGTAAAAGCTTCATCGCCATATCCATAGCTTTCTCATCATCGCACTGAATATCCGGAACTATTCCTTCGGAAGAATAGGTCTCACCTTTGCAATCACCCATAAACGCCGTTACAAAGGTTAATAAATCTCCGTCACGAAACTTGTATATATTGTAGGAAAAGTTTTTCCCATATGTTTTCTGTCCTATGATAGTAACCTTATCACCAAAATTACTTTTCAGGCAATGAGCTAATGCTTCAGCAGAGCTGATCGTTTTCCCGTTGCAAAGGATCACCATGCGATCAAATTCAATAAGCTTCTCTTGATTGCTTTTATACTCTGTAACTCCATTCGCTGAAATCTCAGTATATACCGTTTCATCATCTTCAAAAAATGCTGATAAAACGGAAACAAGTTCAGCTGTAGATCCACCTGTATTATTTCTAAGGTCAATAATTATTTTTCGTCTATGCGATATTACTTCTTTGTATTCTTTCAGTTCATTATATGTTTTTCCTTTAACGAAATCAGGCATTTTAATAATTGCCACATCCCCGTTTTCTTCAACAGTCAAAACTTTGTCTTCCGATAAGATGTTTCTTACTTTAGTTGCTTCTTCTCCGGTGTAAAAATGGTTATAAGTGGTTATGTGAGCGTCCTCATTTTTATTAATATCCTCTAAAACCAATGAGATCATGTATTGTTCAAAATTCAATCTAAGTTCTGCTGTTTCATTATCTTTTTCTATATAAGATTTTCCGAGAGAATCCTTCATAGCATTTTTGAGATTATCTTTTGAGTAATAATGATCAATTAAAAGATTTTCAAGTTTTGTGTACTTATCATCAAAATAAACTCGTTTCCCCAGAATAATGACCAACCCGACAAGCATCCCAAGTATTCCGCCGATAACAGATTCCCTCACAATTCTTCTCTCTTTCTTTTTCTCCTGCGATATGCTTCTTTTCTTCATTTAGATTTACTCCCATTTTTTAATTTTGGGCAGATTGCATTCACACAATCTGCCCAAAGCAGAAATTAGTTCATCAGCCAATCTCCGGCAGTGCTTAATGCTTCACCTGCCTTATCAAGGCCATATCCGATCCACCCTGCAAGATCATGCTCTGTATTTCTTTCAAGAGCTTCATTGCCCACAATAGTACCTGCTACAAGCACAATACCGCCAATGATAAGTCCAATAAGTCCACCATTTACTTCTTCCTGCTCATTGTTGTTTAATTCAACGAAAAACTGATTATTCATAACATTACTCCTCCTTTAGTTCTGTAAATATTCACCGGCCGCAGATAAAGCTTCTCCAACCTTATCTATTACATAGCCTGTTCCATAAACTGCCCATTCACCGATACCTTTTCCGGTTTTGTTTTCACAGTACTGGTCTCCTGCAACATACGCAATAGTGCCAACTACACCAATAATAAGTTCAAGCAAAAAACCTCCGTTAAGTTCCTGTTCGCTGTCTAACGACAGTTCCTGAAAATAATTATTATTCATTTTGTTAGCTCCTTTCATTAAAACACTTCACTGAGAAAGTCTCCGATCCACTCACCAACGCCTTTCCCCGTAGCTTTTTCGCAAATTGTATCCGCGACATCTACCACGAAACATGCCCCAATAGTGCAAAGCGCAGCAATTCCAATAGCAGCCAACGTTACTACTCCACCATCAACCTCAAGTTGATCCATTGAAGAAATCTCTTCAAAGTCATCTGTTTTATAATTCATATTTTCCTTTCCTTGAATGTATATCGCTCTTTTAAAGAGTTGCATACATACAACACAAATGATAAGAAACAATTATGGTTTACATACAATCAAGGAGGTGATATACTTATACGCGTACCTCATTGAGTGTACAAGTTGCAATCTTCGGAAGTTTCTTAGCGGGAATTCCGAAGATTTTTGCGTTCTCACGCATATATACTAAACTCACGTCTGAGTTAGGTATCAAATGAATAACTAACAAGATACTAAGCTCTTCCCTGTGATCACCACCGTTTTCACAGCCTATCCTCTCACCTGGAGCTTAAGCTCCGTCATTTTCGTGATCTATTACTTCAAGGCTTACTGGGTACATTCGTTTGAAGGTAAGGCAGCGTGATCGCCGGAGTATCTGAAGGCCATCACGATGCAGAGAGCGCCCAGAACAACGCCGCAGATAATGAACATTAATCCGCATCCTCTTCCCGCTCCCGTTCCGATGTAGTTTCCGATGACTTCATATCCGATTGTGCCATTGTTACTCATAAAAGGTTCGAGCACATTGTCGATGATGGGTCCCGAAAAAATGCAGGCCAAAGGGGAAGCTATTTTTAACAGTGCTGAGATCAGCGATCCCACTCTTCCCAGACTGCTCGGATCGAAGGATGTCTGCAATCCGGTCTGGAAAAGTGTGTTGGCGTAGGGAACGCCGAGGAAGAAAATGAACATTCCGACACCGATAATGATCCAATAGGGTGTAAAGCCCGATACTATAAGTCCTACACCCGAAATGGCAAGAATGGCGAACATTGTTCCGAAAAGATTCTTCGCTTTAGGCATTACAGTCGCCAAAAGTCCACCCAAAAGCATAGCTGCCGCGTATATCGTCTCAACGTTTCCGAACTCAACCGATGAGTAATTTGCCATTACCATAGGGCCCACAAGTACCATTGCTATATTTGCCACAAAATTCAGGATTGAAAAAACTATTATTACCGTAAGGAAACCGTTCTTCTCTCTGATCAGCTTCATAGCTGCTCCAAAGTCTTTTACGATCAGCTTCATTCCCTTGCTCTCAGTCGCTTCTGCAACACTCTGAGGAATCTTTGTGATCAGAGCGGTAAAAATTCCGATCAGGAAGGTTCCGAAATCGATCATCAGTAATCCGCTCAATCCCAGGAAAGGATACAACGCTCCCGCAAGAGCAGGTGCGATCATGCTCTGAGCTGCATTTGACATTTGGATAAGGCCGTTGGCCTTCGATAATTTATCCTCTTCCACAAGCATAGGAATACTCGCGCTGTAGGCAGGTGCCTGAAATGTCGAAAAGGTTGATGAAAGGAAAAGTATCGGATAAACCATCCAGACCTTCATCGACCCGGTCAGAAGAAGCCCCACCATGAGCACCTTAAGTAACGCATCCAGGCTGTCGGTAGCAACCAGTATCATCTTTCTGTTTTTTCTGTCGGCAAAGGAACCTGCTACAGGCGCAAAGATTATGCCCGGCAAAAGATTGCAGAGGAAGGACATTGCAAACGGTGTTGCCGCCCCTGTTTCGTTATACAGCCACACTGACAGACCGAAGGCCGAAAGCCCCGATCCCAAAATTGAGAAGAACTGTCCTCCCCAAAGAACCAAAAAACTTTTAAAACTCTTTTTCATTCTTTAACCCACTTTCTGCTGTTTTGTCCCAAAACTCACCTTATCCAAGGAAAGATTGACTCGTCCAAGCCCCGGAACATCAATACATGGTGCAAAACAAGAGATTGAAAAACGTTTGTCTTCCACAAAGCGCAGACTTTCCTTAGAAATGTCAATATTGTATCTGTTTTTTAGTTTTTGTGCAATGCATTCCATGCTGTAAAGATCGTATTCTTCGGTATTTACCGCAATAATTGCTATTATCGATCGATCATCTACGTTAATCGCGGCAATTGAAAGCTGTTCATTGATCTCCAGGAAGGTTAAAAGGTACTTCGGCTTGTAGGTGATGTCTTCATAAACAAGACAGTTGTCAAAATATGCACCGCCGCCCCTTATCCTCTTAAAGTTTTTGAATCCGAAGCTGTGCATATCTTCATTTATTATGTCATCTATAAAACATGATACATCCATTATTGCTAAAACTCCTCCTCCGTATTGAGGTTTTGCAGGTATCTTTTTTATTTTTACACAATCACACATTCCTTTTGAAACAAAAGCCTCAATCTTGCCCTTCATTTCTCCTTCAGCATCTATCGCTCCAAAGTATTCATCAAAAAAATACTTTCCGAAGGGATAGAATGTCAGCCCTGTTGTTGTGGGCCAAGGATCGCGAATGTATATGCCTTTCGCATATCCTGCGTCATCCAGTTGATACCCACTGTACAATACCCAGTGCTTCCCCTTTGAAACAAGCATAGGAGCACTGAACCTCGTACTGGCAATACAGGACACGATCTTTTCCGCTGCCTCAAAAGAATCATGAACCAATTCACTCAGCCTGTCACAATCTATCCTTTCCGCCAGATAGCTGTAGACCGCCCCCGGATCGGCGTACCAGTTCTCTTTGTCCTTAGTCCTTTCCTTAAGCTCATTGAAGATCTCTTCCTGCTCCTTTTCGTCCTTAAGGCACATTTTTATGCAGGCCGCGGCACAATAGTAGTACGTTTCCTGTTTAACTGTCTTAATGTCATCGATTATGCACATTTGTCCTTGATCTTCATTCATATCATTTACCTATACTTAAGCGTAATTTGCTATGTAAGCACCGCCATATGCTCTCAAATCACCCTTCGGATTTGATAGTGCTACTATAACCCCCAATCCCCTGTTTCACAATTTCCCACATAAGAAACATAATTGTTTCCATTTTCTTTAATAATTATTGTGAAAATCATACTATAATCCATTGATTATCGCACAAAAGTTTGCTAAACTAAAGCAATAAAGTGTTGGCTTGGGAGGTGCCATTATGGGGATAATCAGCGCTTCGGAAACAATTAAAAACGCCAGGCTGCAGGCCGGGCTTTCCCAAAGCAAGCTTGCTGAGGGAATCTGCTCCACAATTGCTCTCAGTAATTTCGAAACCGGTAAATACGGGATCAGTCCGTCCAATTTTTCACTGCTCATGTCAAAGCTTGGAAGGCCTTGTGAAGAGTACCCTTTGTTTGAGAGCATGAACGATTATGAATGTTCAAAGCACCTGGAAGATGCAAAGAGTTACATTTATTATTGTAAGGCAGAGCTTGCTCTTGATGAGTTAATACAACTGGAGCAAAAAAGGTTCAATCGAAACAAATTCTACTATCAAAGATGGCTGTCCATGTATTCCTACATTCTCATTATGGATGACCTACGGGACGGGGATGAGATCATCGACCTTTTAACAAAGACTGTCGCTCTGACTCAGCCGGATTTCGATATTAACAAGCTTTCTCCCGAAAGCTACAACTATATCGAGGTCAGCCTGATCCTTTTTATCGCTCTTTTTTCGATCACAAAAAAAGAGAACTCTTTGCTGTGCGCGCAAGTTCTTGAAAAAATGAAAAAAGTCTGTACCAAAATTACAGACAATCACCTTCTTTATCTCTTCATTCAGTGTGTATACCATCTTAAAGCTCATGATTACAGCTCTGTGTTACCTGAAGCAAAAAAACTGAAACAGCTTTCCCTTGAAAACAACATTAACACTTTTCTTGTCACTTCCGTCTTTTTCACGGGTATAGCCCTCTTTAAACTTGACGATCCGTCTGCAAGCGAGCATATGCATGCTGCATTCCTTACCGCAGATAAATACTATCCGTTTTTGTCCTGTTATTTTCGAAAGGTGTTTGAAAGAACCCGATTCCCCTACAACTGCGGATCGATCGCAGATTCGGAAGAAGATATCTCTTTTAAACTTCTGTCATTGGAATTACCTAAGGATCTGACCGACGGCTCTTTTGACATTTACGGAGATGATGTCGTAACTATAGGAACCATTATCGAAACTTTGAGGAAAAAGCAAAAGCTTTCTCAGCAAATTCTCTGTAACGGTCTTTGCAACAAATCCACCTTAAGCAAGATCGAGAAAAACCTTTTAAACCCCGATATTCTGGTCGCTCAAGCCATCCTCGAAAGGCTTGGCCTTTCCTCCAAGGAATTTGTATTTTTCGGGAATCAGGTTGAAACAGAATTTTACAATATCAAGATCCAACTTACCGGCAATTACAAACTGAGCAAAGAAGAATACAAACTTTATGTGGACCGTCTGGGAGAACTTTCAAAAGAAAGTCCTCTGATAGAACAGCATTACTATCTTTTTAAAACTCAGACGATACAGGACAAAGAAAAGATCATGGAGCTGTGTAAAAAAGGCATAAAGATCACCCTGCCCGACTTTACCATGCGAGACATAACAAACTATCGTTTATCCTGGGCAGAAATGACTCTGGTAACCATATGGATTAATACACTTGCCTTCACCGAAAATCATTACGATGCGCCTTACTATTACCAACAGCTCTATCAATACTCCACCGATTCTGATTTTGAGTTGTTGTGGAAGAAAAATCACTTGGCGACATTATTAATAAAGTACGATCGTTATCTGGGAGAAAACAAAATGTACCAGATACTGTTGGCTAGAGTTGAGCAATGGGATTTTGATTGTTGTAATTTTTATCTGGATAATATGCTAAACTATAATTATTATTTGTTCCGTGCATACTCTTCATTTAATAATACCGAAAAAGCCAAAGAATACTATGACCTGACTGCATCAATGACAATTATCTTAGACAAGCCTGACGATCTTGCCAAGCTGCGAAATATCACAATATAAAATGCTCCGGACTGCTTTTATTAAAGAATTTGGAAACGCCTTAGTTTCCTTAATCGGAAATTACAATGATCATGGTTTTTGTATAAACTAAAGCCATAAAAAAAATAAAAGGAGTCAGCCATGAAAGTATTAAAAATTTTTTCGTTTAGCTTTGTACTTGCGATTATGTTAGCATTTTTAGCTCAAAGATTTACAAACACCACTCCCGAAAACACTTTTATTTCAGTCGCAAACGAAGAATGGGATGATAACAGCACTACTCACTACGATAATGCTTAAAATATTACATAATCGCAAAAGACCGCGCTTCTGCGCGGTCTTTTGCTTTCTTCTTTCATGAAACTGCTCATAAAAGTCCCTTGAAATGTCATAATCGATGAAGTAAAACTTCTGCAGGATCTCCATGTTCCGTGCTTTGAGCAGTTCAGCATCCATTTCCGAAAGATGATCCGTGATTTCGGAAGTGTCACGCCATCTGCGATGACCTGACCAAACGTCGGAATGTATGATAATTGCCTTCGGCAAGCATTCCTCCTGTCCCCAAAGGGTCATTTCAGTAGTACGGGGTCGCTGCCGTAAAACTTGTAGGCTGTTACGTTCAGGCCATTCGCTTTCACGTACTCTTTTACAGCTTCCTTCCTTACGTTTTCCTTTACCGTATCATCGGATATCAGCATAGAGTAGGCATCGTACCGCGCTCCGAAGATCTCTTTTGCACTTTCCGCATTTCCCGCTCCCGAAACCACACGTTCCATTTCGGTAAACTTCCAGATCCCATCGGTCTTTTTTCCTTTAACGACTCCGGGGAAACATCCGCCGGACACATTTTCCAGTACTGTTCCGTTCAGCTTGTAATCCTGAACCCAAAAGATGCCGTAGACCTTTACATTTTCCTTGTCTTCATCATCAAGATCCACAAGTATCGTAAAAGGAATGCAATGCTCGAGCGGAGCAAAGTACTGTCCGAGCTCTGCAGTAAGAAATCCGTTCAATGCTTTTTTAAAGTTTTCCTCATCATCCTCCGCGCTATTCTCATCCTCAGAGTATTCCGAGGGAAGTGTCTCGGAGTTTTCGCTCGAAGCTCCGTCCGAAGGATCGGGATTAATTGCAGGAGTTTGGCCCGAAATCTCCGTCACAGTCGAAACCGGTGTCTCCGCCACATCGCCGGATCCCGTGTTTTTCGCCGTTCCGCAGGATCCAAGAAATATTAATATGAAAACTGTTAAGAAGATATATGCCTTATTCATTATGCCCCTTTCGTTGCACGCAGGTAATCGTCAGCTCTGCAGCAACTTTTTATAAAAACTTTCTCGTATAAGCATGTCTTATTGAGTATAATGTTACTCAACCATTACATTTCACGGAGGGAAAACTCATGGATGTTCAGAATGTGATCAACAGCGATCAGATCAACAAAAAGGCCGAGTCAACGGAAGATCTTTTACGGCAGATCCTTGAATTACAAAAGAAAAAGAATAAAGACACAAGGATTTCAACGGTAACACTGATCGTGATCGCTGTTCTGTTTGCCCTTGCCATAGGCTTCACCGCTCCGAGAGTGATAATGTTCTTTAATCACGCGGAAACCAGCCTCGCAAAAGTGGATCAGCTTGCAACGGAGTCGGAGAAAGCCATGCTGGATCTCCGTTCCATCACGTCAGGCGTTGACGCCATCGTTAAAGAATCAAACGAGACCATCGCTCCCAAAGCCGTGGGCCTCATCGATCATGCGGAGAAAAGCCTTACGGAGCTGGACAAGCTTATTGCGGAATCCGGTTCCTCCATCGCAAAGCTCAACACCGTCGCGGATGATATGGACGCCCTGATCGCTCAGGCCGGTGTTTTGATCGAAAACTCCAATGCTATGGTGGAGAACAATACGGATGCTATCACCGAAACCGTAAACAAGCTGAACAATGTGGACTTTGAAGCTCTGAATCAGGCAATTCACGACCTGAGCGCCGTGATCGAACCTCTGGCAAGATTTGCGTCCATGTTCAAATAAGATCAGAGTCTTTTGGTGAAAAAGGGGATCCCGCCACTGTATTCTGCCGTCGATATGCCTTTATCGATCATGTTGATCAGGGATACGATGAAAATCCCTGCGATCAGCACCCAGCAGAGGGCCTTAAAGGCTGAAAAGAGGTAATGTCTCACGGCTTTCCTTCTCCAGTCTCCCTCTTCTCCGAATTCTTCGTGCATATGCAGACTGACCATTGCCGGGATCCTGAAGATCACATTGAGAAGAAGCATAAGGGCTATCACCAATGCCTGGGCATTTTCAGGCTCTTCCACAGGTAATAAAAGGCCGAATCTTCCGCCCGTAAGGCTTCCCATAAAAACGATCCACAGCACGAACAGCCACCAGAACACCTCAAATTCGATCTGTACTTTATCCTCATATTTCTCTTTGGAACTTTCATCATCAAGTTCGGGAGCATTGGGATCGCTGCTCCGATAGACGTGGAAACCGCCACGCTTGGTCAGATAGGTCCATGACTGCCGGCTCATGATCTCAAGAGTCTCCGAATCCGGTCCTTTGTTCAGCCAGTCAGCCACCGCCAAGTGATACTTCACATTTTTTTTCTTTTTATACTCAAAAAAAGAGAGTCCGAGGAAAAAACCGTTCTTTTTAAGATACAGTCCTTCTTCCGCCATGTCCGAAAGCCAGTTTTTTATGCCTTCCCTGTCATAATAAGGGCAGGGCGTCAACATGCAGACTGTTTCGCCTTCGTAATAGGCTCCTTCCAAAGTATCCATTGATGCTTTTTTATAAAATCTCATATTATCCCCCTGTTGGATTCATGCACTCACCTGATATCAATATAACATATGCCCTTACGCTTACGCAACTCCCCTGTTTTCAGGCAGGAAAAGAAAAACGGTTCACTGCTGCCCATGAGTCAATGGGGACGTTTCATTTTGACTCGTCTTCGATGAGTCAAAATGAAACGTCCCCATTGACTCATTTTCAGGCAGAAAAAAAGTTCACAGCTGTCGATCAGACAGTTATGAACCTTTTTTTTCTTTCGGATCGGCTAAAGCCTTTTTCCGTTATCTTACCATATGCTTATGCGCTTTTCGGGAGCAATGTACATCTTGTCCTTTTCAGTAACTCCGAATGCATCATACCACTCACTGAAGTTTCTGGGCTGCATGTTTGCACGAAGGACCGCAGGGGAGTGAACATCGTTGGCAAGAAGGAGCTGAATGTACTCTTCCTTTGCCTTCATGCACCAGACTCTTGCCCAGTTCATGAAGTACTGCTTGAAATCCGCATCGGGAAGTGTGTGCATGATCTCGATGGTAACGCCCATACCGCCGTTGTCTGCGATGTTCTCGCTGACAGTGAGCTCGCCGTTCACTTTGCCGCCGTGGAATTCAAGGCCGTCGAACTGTACCGTCATGTCCTTGGTCAGATCCTTGAATGCCTTGAAGTCCTCTTCGCACCACCAGTTGTTCAGATTTCCGTTCTCGTCGAAGTTTGCACCGTTGTTATCGAAGGCATGAGAGATCTCGTGTCCGATGACCGCTCCGATACCGCCCAGATTCTCGCTTGCGGACTGGGACAGTGAGTAGAAAGGCTTCTGAAGGATCGCTGCAGGGAAGGTGATGTCGTTGCTGGTAGGGTTGTAGCAGGCATTTACCATATGCCCGGGCATTACCCATTCTGTGCGGTCAACGGGCTTGTGAAGCTTGTCGAGGTTGTCCTTCTGGAAAACTTCGTTGATCTTTTCCGCAGCCGTATAGTAGGAATCGTCCTCATCAAACACAAGTCTTGAGAAGAGTTCTCTGACATTGTCGGGATAGCCCATCTTTACAACGATGGTTGAAAGCTTCTTGATGGCCTGCTTTTTGGTGGATTCCGCAAGGAAAGTGTTTCTTTCCATTCTGAGCTTGTAGGTGTCGATGATCTTGTGGACCATGTTCACAACATCCTTTTTGGCTTCTTCACCGAAGTAGGTTCTGCCGTAGTAAACTCCCACAGGCTCGGAGTACATGGATGAAGCGGTCTGATACGCTTCCTTCTCAAGCACGGGATCGGAAGCAACGCCGGTCAGCGTCCTTCTGTATGTGTTTCCGAGCTTCTTGAGTTCCATCGAAAGGCAATCCGTCGATCTGAGAAGCGTCTTTACATAGCACCAGTGCACATAGAGCTTCAGGTTCTCCTTTGTGAAGTAACCGTTCATCTCTTTCACAGCCTTGGGATCGTAAACGATCAGGGTCGAAGGCGCCTTGTCCTTGTAAACATCCTTAAGGAGCTTCTTAATATCAAAAGGAGCCACGTAAGAAGCAACCTCGTCAACGCTCATGGGGTTGTAGTTCTTGTAGTACTCGGACCATTCGAGCTTGCTCTTTACTTTCTTTGCGATCAGCGCATCGTAAGCAAGTGTGTCATCAAGGAAGGTCTTCTGCTCTTCCTCGGACAGAGGAGAGAACTTCAGCACCTTTGCAGCCATATCTGCATATACGGACAGGAGCTGCTTTCCTGATTCATTGTCCTCTGCATAATAAGTCGTATCGGGAAGGATGATGGAAGGTCCCAGCACTACGAAGCAATGCTTTGTGCCGTCTTTCATATCCGTTGATACTCCCATTTCGATGGGAAGGTTGATGCTCTTATACAATAATTCAGCGGAAACATTATTAAGATCCTCGATCGTTTCGATCGCCTTGATCTTTTCAAGAACGGGAAGAACGGGAGAAAGGCCCTCTCTGTTTCTTCTTTCCTCATCCTTTACCTTCTTGTACATGGAGATTGCATAACGCATCTCAGGGATGTCGGTCGTCTTTGTCCCCTCGGCCAGCGCCTTGAAATCGTCCATCATGATCTTTTCCACGTTCTGCGCAAGTGTGGAAAAACCGCCTGTTGTAGGTCTGTCGTCGGGAATAACTGCGGTTTTCAGCCATTCACCGTTCACAGCTTCATAAAGGTCATCCTGAATTCTTACTGTTGTTTCACTCATAACTCTCTTCCTTTCCAATAAAATTACGCTACCCTGTGTATCGGTCAAAAAAACCGATGACCTATTCTATCACAAGGCAGCGTGATCCGACAAATACTATCTGTCGAGTTTTATATATGTTTTCTTTCCGTATCGGAAAGTCGGTTTGATCCCGAAAGGAAAAGTTCAGCTTCCCGTTGATCTGTAAAAACGTATCCCTCTGTGAAAAAGGAAGGTCATGAGCACGAACACCACTATGCCCGAAAGAGGAGTAACAAAGGCTGTCCATGTCGGAAGCCCGTAAAGAGGCTTCCCAAGGATCCAGGCAGCAGGCACATGGAGAGTCAGTGCAAAGGGGGCAATGACCGTGAAGAGCATCCTTAAAGGCCGTGGATAGATGTCGATGGGATACTGGCAGGCGCTTCGTCCACCGTAGGTCAGGGCATTCACCAGTTCCACCGACTTAACGCTGTGGATACAGAAGATGGCTTCGATCATGAAAAGCCCCATGATCAGCAGACAGCTCATGGCAATTGATTCTGTAAGAGCCAGCACTTTAAGGGGCGTCCAGAGGATTGCAGACATCCTGCTTCCCATAACCAGTGCCGCTACTCCCACCGCTATGCAGGTGATCCTTCTGGGATCCACTCCTCCGCAGATGACCTGGGTGAGAACACCTCTGGGACGAACGAGAAATGTATCAAGCCGCCCGCTTCTCACCATTGACGGAAAGTCGCCCGTGATGCCGCGGCCGAAGAGCTCTGTCAGGTAAAAGGAGACTGACATCATTCCGAAGAAAAAGAAAAGATCTCCCCCTGTCCATTCCTGAACTTCCTCAAAGCGGTTCACGATGAGGATCACCGCCATCATCTCCCCGCCTTCCATTATCAGCTGGGCTATGGTCTGCATGAAGAAGGAAAGGGGATACTGCAATTGGCTTTTTATCAGCATGGACATGGATCTAATGTACAATTTTACTGTGTTCATATCATCCTCCCTGCACTATCATGCGTTTTCTGTTGGCTTTCCAGATCCCTGTTCCAAGCATTATCAAAAGCCCTGCCCACAAAGCCTGCACCGGGATGATGTGAAAAGCTTCCGTTACCGCGTACTCACCCGTATAGAGCCTTATGGGTGCATCCAGAAGCTGGGCATAGGGAAGCAGGGTGATCACCCGCTGCCAGCTGTCAGGAAAGAGGGTAAGGGGTAAAATGTTCCCGGAAAAAGTCATCATGAGGAGATTCAACATGCTCTGGATCCCTCGCGGATCAAGGGTTCTCATGGTGAATCCCATTGTCACGTTTTCCAGTGCGCACATGCAGAAGAACCCGGGCACAAGGGACAGGATCGCGGCAAGAAGCCCGAGAGGTGAATCCGGTAATGTGAGTCCCCAGCCCTTAGGAAGAAGAGCCGCCACCATCAGCATGGGCACGCCACGCATCAGGCTTCCCATGAGCTTTTGGGCCGCGATACGGGCATAATAGAACCAGTACATGTTTACGGGCCTGCACATGTCGTAGGCAATGTTGCCGCTTCGGATCTTGTCAAGAAGGTCGGGGTCCGTTGCCAGAAGCATGCGAAAGAAAGCCTGCTGAAGCCAGACATAGCTCACAACATGTTCGATGGGGACACTTTGAGGATGTCCCGCATAGAGGGCTCTGTACAATGCGGTAAGCACAAGACCGAAGAACATCTGACAGAGTATGCCTCCGATCATGGCTCCCCTGTATTGCAGTTCCATCAGCAGTCTCATCCTGAAAACAACCAAATACGCTCTCATAGATCCATCTCCTTGTACATAGATGCGATCAGATGATCGATGTTTTCGGGCTGCAGCGTCATCTCCCTGATCTTTCCCGCGTTCTGCAATGCTTTAAGGAGCTCAGGAGTCGGGAATTCTTTGGGAGAATAGGTTATTACGATCTCATCGCCGTTACGCCCCGTCTTTACACTTTCAGGCATATCGAGCACCGGATCATCCGTTTCATATTTAACGCTGACGGTGCGGATCGTATCGAATTTTTCCAAAAGATCCGGCAGTTTCCCGTCAAACAGTTTTTTACCGTGTCCCAGGACCATAACCCGGGAACAAAGCGCCGCAATGTCCTCCATGTCGTGAGTGGTGAGCATTATGGTCGTTCCGTATTCGCGGTTCTCCCATTTAAGGAAATCTCTCAGAGCCAGCTTGCTGACCGCGTCAAGCCCTATGGTGGGTTCGTCCAGGAACAAAAGCTCCGGCCTATGAAGGAGGGATCCGCAGAGTTCTGCCCTCATGCGCTGTCCCAGGCTCAAAAGTCTTAAAGGCGTCCGCATCAGTTCCTCCAGCTGCAGAGCCTCCGACAATTCCTTAAGTCTTGACTCGTAATCGCTTTTTGAGATCTTATAAATGTCCTTAAGCAGACTATAGCTGTCGATGATTGGTACATCCCACCAAAGCTGGCTTCGCTGACCGAACACGACACCTATATGCTTTACGTACTCTTTTCTGTCCTGCCATGGCACTCTGCCTCCCACGGATGCTTCTCCTCCGTCCGGAGTCAGGATCCCCGACAGGATCTTTACAGTGGTTGACTTTCCCGCGCCATTGGGTCCGATGTAACCCACAAGGTCTCCCTTTTCGACCTCAAAGGACACTCCTTTTAAAGCTTCCACTGTCTGTTTCTCCCTGAAGAGCTTCCCTTTTTCACGTTTTTTTCGGACAATGAAGCTCTTTTTAAGATCGTCCACTTCAATAAAACTCATTTGATCCTCCCCCTTTCAAATCCGGTCTTCATAATTACAGGAAAATGTGCTATATTTTAGCATAACCAAGAATTATATGCAAGTCAGAACATCTGTTTTATCGGTGGAACACATGGGAAAAATACAGCAGATCATCATAGTTGAAGACGACAAAGACTTGAATACGGGACTTTGCAAGGCTCTGAAAGACGAGTCACGAAGCATAGTATCCCTGAGCACCTTAAGGGAAGCAAGGGAGCAGATCGGACTCACTCAGCCCGCCCTTGTGATCCTTGACATTAACCTGCCCGACGGGAACGGTCTGGAGCTTCTTAAAGAGATAAAGACAAAGGATCCCCGTATCTCAGTGATCATGCTCTCGGCAAATGACACAGACTCAGACGTCGTAAAGGGACTGGATCTCGGCGCGGACGATTACGTCACAAAGCCTTTTTCATTAAGTGTCCTTCGGGCAAGAGTGAACACACAGCTCAGAAAACACGAGGCCGCACGGTCCCCCGAAGAGTTCGATCTCGGCAGATACCGCTTCGATTTCGAACGCATGATCTTTATGGTGGGGGATGAAGAGATCACCCTTAGCAAGACCGAGCAGAAACTTCTGAAAATGTTCGTATCCAACCCCGGGATCACTCTCGGAAGGGCGGAACTCCTTGACAGGATCTGGTCGGAGGGCTCGGATTTTGTGGATGAAAATGCTCTGTCCGTTGTTGTAAAAAGACTCCGGGACAAACTGGACGCCAAAGACCTGATCAAAACCGTCTACGGTCTCGGATACATGTGGGTAAAAGAAAATGCCTGATTACATCATTGCCATAGCGATAGCTGCAGCCCTTTCCGTCATTGCGTCTGTCCTTTTCACTCTTTTTGAAAAAAGGAAAACGAGAAAGACCTTCGAACGCATTGAAGAAATGCTGGACGCCGCCATCGCAGGCGATTTTAAAGAAACAGAATACAGCGAAGAGATCACATCCCGTCTGGAGACGAAACTTCATGACTATCTTGAGTCCTCTTCCATCTCGGCGGGAAACGTGAAGCTGGAACGTGACAAGATCAAAACCCTCATCTCGGACATATCCCACCAGACCAAGACCCCCATCGCAAATCTCCTCCTCCACAGCGAACTTCTGGCGGAATCTCCTCTGGACACTTCGCAAAAAGAGAGTCTGGACGCCATTTCAAGAGAAAGCGAAAAGCTCCGTTTTCTGATCGATTCTCTTGTAAAGCTCTCCCGTCTGGAGAATGGCATATTAAGCCTCAACCCTTCCGAGGACAGCGTTTCTGCTCTTATGACCGGAGTGTATGACGAAATGAGAGCAAAAGCAGAAAGAAAGGGGCTGGATCTTATCCTTGAACCCACTTCCGCAAAGGCTGTTTTTGACCGAAAATGGACAGCGGAAGCCCTTTCAAACATCGTCGATAATGCGATCAAATACACAGATTCCGGAAGTGTCCGGCTTTCCGCCGTCGAATACGAGATGTTTGTGTGCCTAAAAGTCACGGACACGGGAGTCGGCATCGCAGAAGGAGACATCCCACGCATCTTCTCCAGATTTGAAAGGCTTGAAGCTTCCCGCCTTCAGGAAGGCGTCGGCATCGGGCTGTATCTCGCCCGGGAGATAGTTTCCGGAGAAGGGGGCTACATCAAGGTTTCCTCACTCCCCGGCAAAGGCTCCGAATTTGATATTTTTCTTAAAAAGCCATGATTCTTTCAAAACCGAAAGAATTGAGATCCCTTTTTGAAAGAATCAGGAAAGATTTTTGTGTGATAATACGTGTGTAAAGGACATCACTTACACACGTTTTTTTTTAAGGAGAGTTATGATATGAGTATATTACAGGCAAAAGATCTGATCAAAACCTACGGACAGGGAAGCAATGCCTTTAACGCAACCAACGGCATCAGCCTCGAAGTGAACAAGGGTGAATTCGTAGCCATTGTAGGAACTTCGGGAAGCGGAAAGACAACGCTGCTCCATATGCTTGGAGGCCTGGACAGGCCCACATCCGGCAGCGTGATCATCGACGGCAAAGACATCTTCGCTCTTAAGGACGACGAACTTACGATCTTCAGAAGAAGAAAGATCGGTTTCATCTTTCAGGCATATAACCTGGTGCCCGTTTTGAACGTTTATGAAAACACGGTCCTTCCCATCGAACTGGACGGAGAAAAAGTCGACACTTCTTACGTGGAAGACATTCTTTCAACCCTCGGCCTTTCCGAAAAAAAAGAAATGCTTCCCAACAAGCTTTCAGGCGGTCAGCAGCAAAGAGGCGCCCTTGCAACAGCCCTTTCCTCCAGCCCTACCAT
>JAEEGK010003011.1_pt1 | contig 42154 bp, 43 predicted proteins | sample 8958771 | NCBI WGS metagenome assembly JAEEGK01 (sample SAMN16246547, study PRJNA631951) | gut metagenome | biome: gut microbiome; feature: rumen; material: SC-attached | host: Bos | place: Iran: Karaj | collected 2018-10
AAGATTAACTTTGGCTAATCTTTCCCGTTTACTGTTTCTTGGGTAGTTTGTTTTTTGTCTGTTCTCTCAGACCTCTGAAATTCTCAAAGATTTTCAGGGTTGCATTGTTGTTCGATTGTCAATGTTCTGTGTTGCTCTCTCTTAGCGGCAACGTTGATATATTAGCACTCACGCGCAGCCGAGTCAAGCATTATTTTTTCTTTTTTTAAACTTTTTTCTAAGTTTATTTCAGAAAAATTCCACCGCCATAGCGGTGGAATTTAATAATATCTTTATTTAGGGATTTTGTCAACATCTTTTCTTTTAAAAAACGTGATATTTACGCTATTTTAATTCCATATCAATCTTTAAATCGTTTTCCTTGGCAAAGACCTTTGCGAAGCCTCCGCTGACAATTGGTATCATAGGAGATAAATGTCCTAAATCTACATCCATTATTATAGGTACATTGTACTTTTCCAAAATGCCCGTTACGGCGTCGTGGCAATTGAATCCGTCAAACTCGTCTTTATAGTTGTAAGGTCTTCCTATTAAAAATCCTTTGACGTATTTAAACCATCCGGCATTCTCCATTTGCCAAAGGGACCTTCTTATGCTCATTACGTTTAAATCACAGCTTTCCAAAAACCAGATAAAACCGTCTTCTTTATACTTTTCCAAAAAGTCTTTGGTCTTATCAAATTTGGTGCCAAGAAGTACGGAAAGAATGTCCATACAGCCGCCGATTAATCTTCCGGAAAAAGAAGCCTCTTTTTCTTTCCAGCAAACAACCTGCTTGTAAGGCTCGGTGATATTAAAAGGAGCAAGATAATCTCCCTCTTTTTCTACGCCTTCTTCTTCCCATCCGTCATAATTGGTAAAGCTAAGCTTTTCTCCTTTTAATAAAGAAAATGCATCATTTATTGCAGGGTGCCATTTTCTCATGCCAAAGTCAGTAACGCAGGGGCCGTAAATAGCTGCCGTGTCACATAAGGTAGGCAAAAGAAATGATAAGTTTGTATTATCGGAATAACCGATAAACCACTTGGGCTTTGCTTTTTTTATAGCCTCAAAGTCAACAAATGGTATATCTTCGCACATAAGCTCACCGCCGCCTACAGACATAACAATGTCACTTCTATTATTAATAAAGAAGTCATTTATTTCTTCGGCACACTTTTCGGGAGTGTTGCTCTTTCCGATTCCTTCACTTAGTCTGCAATTAGGGCCTTCCACGGTTTTATAGCCTGCTTCTTTAAATATCTTTAAAGCATTGTCAAATCGGGAAGCATAGGGTTCTGTTGCTTCTCCGAAGGAAGGAGCTATAAATCCTATGGTACCGCCTTCTTTTAAAAATTCAGGATATCTCATTTTACATTCCCAATTTTTCCCAGATGTTTATATCGCCTAAGGTCTTACTGAAGTTTGCAACAATTGAAAACATGTAGTTGTATCTGTAAAGGAACTTCATAACAAAGTTACTTCTTACACAATCCATAATCCACTTTTCAAAGGCTCCGATATCAAGAACCATGATAAGGCAGTAGATTGCCCATACAAGAATCAAAGTTTCGATAATGGCAAGGGGTATCCCCAAAAGCTTGTTTACAAGGTTTACTCCGGGAAGCTTTGCAATAATCTTCATTGTTGTGAAAGCAAGGTTGAAAATCTTATAAATAATAACAAGTAAAAGAATAAGAATTATGGTGATGATAAATATTACTCTTTGCGAATCAAAGTATTGTCTTACGGCAAAAGCAATAAGCATCACCAAAATTGAAGCAAGTATCATTGATACTACGCCGCATACTTCTTTTACTGCGCCTTTTCTAACTGCAAATATTATTCTGATTACAAGAAACGCGATCAAAATAAAAAAAGGCAAGTTAACTAAAATCCAGTTCATTTCCATTTCCCCTTTTTATTTAAATTCCACCGTGTCGATGGTATCTTGTGTAACACACACAAATCTGTTTGAAACAGTTGTGGGAAGCACCAGCACTACGGGCTTTTCGTATTGTCCTTCATACTTTGGCGCTCCGTTATATGTTCCTATATATAAATTGGTGTCTCCGTAAAGCATCACCATTCCGTTTCCCAAAGAAACATTTGAGTAGTCAAAATCAAATTCTTTTTCAGATTTCTTCTGACCCTTATTATCATATAGCTCAAGGCGATACTTTGATGAGTGGTCTGAATCCCTGTAAATAACTGCAAAAGCATCCTTTGCAGTATACACGGAAACTATCTCATCGTTTACTATCATTTCGGAAATACTTACAGGCTTATGTGCTCCCGAATACACGCTTATTCTTTCATTAGAAACAGCAATTGCAGTTTCATCATTAAGAAAATGCACGCTTGGAACAAGGCAGTTTGTGTAATTGTATCCGCTTACGTAATTATCGATGTTATTCTGACCTACGGGGCCAAAGTTATAAAAGGCCACGCTGCTTTTTACATCATCACAATCTACATAATAATAAGAAACGCACACAAGCTCTCCGTTTGGAGAAATATCCAAAGTCAAAGGATAGCCGCTTTTTTCCATGGTGGTTCTAAAATATGCGATTGTGGTGCCGTTTAAGTCGTATAAATAAATCCATGTAACAGATGTATCTTCAAGCACTGCTGCCACGTATCCTTTTGAAGAAGTGGCAATTTTTCTTATTGGCATATCCGTTTTTACAGATCCCACTTCACCGCTTGATTTCTGCACATAAATTACATTTCCGCCGTAGTCTGCAAATGCAACTGTATCATCGCACTTTGCTATCATGGGGCTTTGCATATCAAAGGTCTGGTTCCAAAGCAGATTTCCGCTTCCGTCAATGGCATTGGCTCCATCCTTACTGTAAGTTAATATGCTGTCACCGAAGGTTTTGGTAACCGTAGCATCCAAAGTTTCATGCTTTACGCTTCCGACTATTGTATATGTGGAATAGGTCTTTGTCTGTACGTAGATGTAATACGCAAGTCCCAAAGCCGCCACAACAACAACGGAAAGAAGGATTCTGTAAAGGCGCCCAAACTTTTTCTTTCTGTCAAAGCGCCTTATTTTTTCCATGCCGGTTTCTTCTTTTGCACCGCCGAAATAAACTATTTTATTGTCCTTAGGGTTTACAGGTTTATTTCTCAAAACTTATATATTGTCTCCGAATCATAATCATTTCCGGGTCCGAATACGCATGAAGGGAAGTTTGCGTTGTGGATGGTATCCGGATAGAACTGAGTCTCTAAGCAAAGAGCGCTTCTCTTTGTGTACTTAGCGCCTTCCTTACCTTCCTGGTCTGCAATAAAGTTTCCTGCGTAGAACTGAACGCCGGGAAGATTTGAATAAACATCCATCTGTCTCTTTGCTTCGGGAGTTGTAACCGTAGCAATGTGTCTTAAGCTCTTATCATAACCGTCAACTACAAAGTTGTGGTCGTATCCGCCTGTAAGAACAAGCTGCTCAAAGTTATCATCGATGTTATCGCCCACTCTTCTTCCGTTTGTGAAATCCATTACGGTTCCTTTAACGGTTGCGATTTCACCTGTGGGAATAGCGCCCGCAACAACAGGTGTGTAGTTTGAAGCATCAAGCTTAAGCACATGGTTTAAAATGCTCTTTCCGCTCTTTGCGCCCGCAAGGTTAAAGTATGAATGATTTGTAGGGTTAATCAAAGCATTTTTATCACTTACAGCGTTGTAATGAAGGATGAGCTCATTCTTATCTGTAAGAGTGTAAGTCATTGTAAACTTAATGTTTCCGGGAAATCCTAATTCTTTATCTTTGTATTCGTATGTAAATTTAACGGAATTGTTTCCTTCTTCGTAGTCCCAAACCTGCTTATGTGCGCCCTTGTCAACATGGCTGTGAAGGTTATTGGGGCCATCGTTAACATCAACTTTGTATTCCACTCCGTCGATTGTAAACTTAGCATCTTTAATTCTGTTTGCGCTTGGTGCGATTACTGCGCCAAAGAAACTGGGATTAACTTCATAGGGTGCAAGTGTGTCAAATCCCAAAACAACGTCATCAACTTTTCCGTCCGCATCGGGAACCAAAAGCTTTGTAAGAATGCATCCGTAGTTAATAACTTCCGCCTGCATTTTGTTTGCATTTATCAAAGTAAATGCGTATACTTCTTTTCCGTCTTTTGTGGTACCAAATAATCTTTTGCTCATGCTATCCTCCGTTTTATAATTCTACGCGCCCTTCCAAAGCACGAAGAAGGGTTACTTCGTCAATGTACTCTAAGTCTCCTCCTACAGGAACGCCGCTTGCAATTCTTGAAACTTTGATTCCCGAAGGCTTTATTAGTTTGCTTATGTACATGGCTGTCGTCTCGCCCTCTAAGCTTGAATTTGTGGCAATGATAACTTCTTTAACATCGCCCTCTAAGCGCTTAATCAATTCTTTTAATTTAATGTCTCCCGGGCCTATTCCAAGCATTGGTGAAATAGCTCCGTGAAGCACATGATACACTCCGTTAAACCTGCCTGTTTTTTCGTAGGCCGCAAGGTCTCTTGGAGTCTCCACCACCATGATTACCGATTGATCTCTGTTGGGATTTGAACAAATAGGGCAAATTTCTTTATCCGTAAGTGTGTAACAGCACTTACAATAACGTACATTTTTCCTTGCCTCTATCATGGTGTTTGCAAGGCGCTCCACCTTTTCTTCGGGAATTCCGATTAAGTGAAAAGCAAGCCTTTGCGCGGATTTTGAGCCTATGCCCGGAAGCTGCGACAATTCTTCGATTAACTTGTTAATCTGTCCGCCGTAAAGATTCATTAGAATCCAAAACCTCCGAGACCGCCGGTCATTTTACCCATAACCTTTGAGTTTTCTTCATCAACCTGTGAAAGAGCTTCATTGGTTGCTGCAACGATAAGATCCTGAAGCATTTCAACATCATCGGGATCTACCACTTCTTTTGAAATTTCTACGCTCTTAATAACCTTGGCACCTGTAACGGTTACAGAAACCGCACCGCCTCCTGCCTTAGCTGTAAATTCCTTTGTCTCAAGTTCTTTCTGGCTTTCTTCCATCTGACGCTGCATTCTCTGAGCCTGCTTCATCAAATTATTCATATTGCCGGGCATTCCGCCTCCCGGAAATCCACCTCTTTTTGCCATTTTATTTTCCTCCTAGTCTTCTTCTTCTATTAAAACACCATCAAACATGGATAACAGATTGGGATATGATGATTCAAAATGAACCTCATCTTTTGCAAGTTCAACCTTTACCTCAATTTGTTTTCCGGCGATTCTTTCTATTGTTTCTTTTAAGTCTCTGAAGTTTTCTTCCGCATGAGCCTTTGTTGTTTCGTTGGTGGTATCAAAGTATTCTTTGCAGATCTGATTTGAAAATACCAAAAGCAATTCTCCTTCCGCTCCAAGTGAAGGTTTCGCGTTCTTTATAAATGAGCGGTGTGAAGAATCAAGCTCTGCGATTATTTTTCTCCAGTTTGAAACTACAAGCTTAATGTCTTCCGGAACGGATTTTGGAAGCTCTGCAGGCTTAACGGTTTCTTTAACCGGAGCACTTTCCGTAGGTGCGGCAGAAGAAACCATAACGCCTTTTTCAAGCTTTTCTTCAAGACTTCTGATTCTTGGAACGATAGAATCTTCTTTAGCCTCCATCTGAGGGCAACAAAGCTTTACAAGTGCCACTTCCACCAAAACACGTTTGTTTGACGCATAACGGATTTGGTTTGTAAGTTCTCCGAATACTCTTATATATCTTATTATGGCCGCAGGGTCCACAATTCTTGCTTCATCTTCAAGTTTCTTTAAGGCTTCTTTTGACATGTCTGCAATTACCGAAATATCGTCTGAAGTCTTTGCTAAAAGAAGATTTCTTAAATACCAGGTTAAATCCGATACAAATTGAGAAATCTCTCTTCCTTCCATGATTGCGTTTTCCAAAAGCTTTATGGCACTTGATACGTCTCCTGCAATAATGGCTCTTGTAAGGTTACTGAATGCTTCGCTATCCGATGCGCCAAGCACATCAAACACCATTTCATAGGTAAGCTTTTTACCAAAGTTAAATGCCAAGCACTGGTCTAAAATACTTAAGGCATCACGCATGGCTCCGTCTGCGGATTTTGCGATATAGCGAATTGCGTCATCTTCAGCTTCCAAGCCTTCAACTTTTAAAAGCTCTGTTATTCTTCCCACAATGTCATCAACGCCGATTCTCTTAAAATCGTATCTTTGACATCTTGAAAGAATGGTGACGGGAAGCTTGTGAACTTCCGTTGTAGCCAAAATAAACACTACGTATGACGGCGGCTCTTCCAATGTTTTTAAAAGCGCATTAAAAGCACCGATGGAGAGCATGTGCACTTCATCGATGATGTAAACTTTATATCTTCCTTCTGTAGGGGGATATTGAACTTCTTCGACTATCTGACGAATGTTATCTACACCGTTATTTGAAGCCGCATCGATTTCGATTACGTTCATGCTTGAATCCGATTGAATCGCTTTACAGGAAGCACACTCCATGCAAGGATCTTCGCCGTTTCTGTGCTCACAGTTAATTGCCTTTGCAAAAAGCTTGGCAACGGAAGTTTTACCCGTTCCTCTTGTGCCGCAGAAAAGATAAGCGTGGCCTATCCTGTCTGATTTAATCTGATTTCTTAATGTAGTAACAATATGATCTTGTCCCTTCACATCTTCAAACCGTGATGGCCTGAATTTACGATACATCGCTGTGTAAGACATTTAGAATACCCCTGTCTTTTTATTCTAAGAAAATGATTCCCTTGTCTAGGCTTGCATAGTAGCCCATTCTTTTATGATTATACTTTATTTTTTGGTCTATCTCAACCTAAATAAAGCTTAAAGAAACTGTCTCCTACAATACGGTTGACATTGCATTTTGAGCTGGCTTATAATTACGTAGTTGAAAAAATAAACACTTGGAGTCGTATCGAAGCGGTCATAACGGGGCGCACTCGAAATGCGTTTGCCCTTTTTGGGCACGAGGGTTCGAATCCCTCCGACTCCGCTAAAAAAACCTCTCAAGAATTTATCTTGAGAGGTTTTTATTTATCTTAAATATACTATGTAAAGAATGAAGAAAAGCATTAAGAATACTCCGAGGCAAGCTAGTATCAATCCAAAGGATAGGCTTCTTTTTGCCAAAGAAACATTTTCCTGTCTTTCCATTGATTTAAGCGCCATCTTGTGTTCGTAGTCGTACTTGACTTCTTCGTGCTTTAGCTTTGCATTCACCACATCAACCGTATGTCCGAAAAGATGCGTAAATATGGTGCCTTCATAGTTCTTTTCTTTTAAAGGAAGGTCTTTATACATAGTCTTTCTTAAGAACACAACGGTTGAATCAATCATATTGTCTAAGATTCTCATTTCAAATCCAAGCACATGAGTCGAAAATGTTCCAAAGAAAGGCTTATAAACCTTTTCTTCCAAATCAAGCCACTTAGGCCACATATCAAGGTATCTTTTATCCATTAACAAAAGCCTTACCATTGCAAAGTAAAGGAAAATTCCTATCGCAATTGATATAAAGCTTCCTTTTAAAACATGCAAAGCATAGAAAGTGTACTCATCTTTTATAGAAATTATTATTCCCAAAGCAAGTACACATATTGAAGGAATGATGACTGCTGCCCTTTGAAGCATTCCCATGTAGGGCTTTTTCTCTAAGTATCCGGCCATCACTTTTTCATCTTCGTTTCTTTCAACAAACACGCACACAAAGAGCTTTAGCATGTAGCAAAGGGTGCATCCACCTGAGAACAAGAATAAGCACTCAACGCTCTTAAGCAAAAGCTTGCTTCCCAACACGCCTCCGATTTCAAGTAAAGCTTCGTGCATTCCTGTCTTTGATAAGAATCCCAAAAATCCCGGCACACCTGCCAAAGATAATGCTCCCAAGGCAAAAGAAACCGCAAGGAAAGGCTTGTTTTTACCAAAGCCCCTAATGGAATTTAGGTCAAGCTTATGTACATTTTGATATATTACGCCTGCTACCAGGAATACGCAGATCTTTACAAAGGTGTGGTTAACCATGTGAAGAAGTGTTCCGTATCTTGCCATCTTACCTTCTTCGCTAAGTAAAACAGAAACTGCAATTCCCACAATTATAAACCCAATCTGAGATACCGATGAGCAGGCAAGAGTTCTCTTTATATCTATGCTAAATAATGCCAAAAGTGCGCCAAGCACCATGGTGGTAAGTCCGATTGCAAGCACAAAGCAGCCCCAAAGAGCGTCCCCTTCAAATATATAGAAGCTTACAATCATGATTCCGTAGATACCTGTCTTTGTAAGGACACCTGAAAGAAGTGCAGACGCGGGAGCGGGAGCTACGGGGTGAGCCTTCGGAAGCCAGATGTGGATAGGGAAGGCACCGGCCTTTGCGGAAAATCCAAAGAACATGCAAAATGCCGCCGCATACAATCTTCCTTTTCCGTACTTTCCGCCTGTAGCGCAGGCTTCTTTTAAAGATGCTAAGTCAAGGGTTCCAACATTTGTATAAAGTAAAAGTATGCCCATTAAGAGCACAAGTCCTCCGATTACAGCAACCGCCATGTAGGTATCGGCAGCTTTAAGGGCTTTTTCGTTTTCTTCCTGAGCCACCCACACATAAGAGGCAAAAGACATGGTTTCAAAGAACATAAAGAGTGTAAACAAATCACCTGCCGCAAACACTCCGAGGGTTGCAATCAAAGTGATTATGCTAAATACATAGAATCTTCCTTGGTGCTTTTCTTTTCCAAGATATCTTGGTGCGAAAATTAAGCACATAGTCCATGCGAACAAAGAAACCGCCATGTATAAAATTTTAAATCCATCAAGTGCGAAGGATACGCCAAATCCGAATAAAGAATTCATTACATCATACCTCCCGCCACTTTTTCAAAGAAGGATACAAGGGGTGTTGAGTAAGCTCCTAGCACCACCATCGCGATTGTGAATGCATATAAAGGAACCAGCATCCTAAAGGAAGGGTCGCATTTTTCGACTTTAATTTCTTTTTCCGTAGGGAAATATGCTCTAATTAAAATCTGGAGCATATAGATCGCTGTAAGAAGTGCAGAAATCAAAAGCGCCGCAAGGCCTATATATCCTCCAACCGTGGCAGAATCTATAGATGCTTTTGCTATCTGCCACTTACTTATAAATCCGCAAAGCCCCGGGACGCCCATTAGGGCAAGGGCTGAAACCGTCATTACAAAGAAGGTCTTTGGCATCTTCTTTCCAAATCCTTCAAGCTCGTATACGTATGTCTTGTGGGCCTTAACAATAACAGCGCCGGCACAGAAGAAAGAAGCTATTTTCATGACACCGTGAAATACCATGTGAGTTAAGGCACCGGTCATTCCTAGTGGCGTCATAAGCAAAGCCGCAAACAAAACGTATGAAAGGTTTGAAATTGTTGAATAAGCAAACCTTCTTTTAATATGTCTTTCCTTTACGGCCATGGAGCAGCCGTAAACTATTGTAAATATGGCAAATGCCATGGGTATGTACTGAGCAAAGGTGCCTTTAAGTATTCTTACGCCAAAGCTATAATATGTAAGTCTGATGATTGCAAAGGCACCTGACTTAACAACCGCTACCGCATGAAGCAAAGCCGTTACTGGAGTGGGTGCAACGCCTGCCTTTGGAAGCCATGAGCAAACAGGGAAAATCGCTGCCTTAACACCGAATCCAAAGAAAGCAAGAATGTATACAACTCTAAGCACATCTTCTCTTCCCGCTATCTTTTCTAAGTTAAGCACTCCTCCAAGTGAAAAATCTATTGTGTTTGCATAAGCGGTTAAGAAAATAAATGCGATAAATGCAAATGCCGCGCCGCCAAGAGAATAGATTATGTATAATCTTGTGGCCTTAATTGCTTCTTTTGTCATGGTAAACAAAATAAGCGGAATTGTGACAAGGGTGAGCATTTCATAAAAGCAATACATAGTAAGCATGTTTGCAGACATTGAAATTGCAAGTGTCACACCAAAGGTGATAACGTAGCCTCCAAAGAAAGTTTTTTCTTTAAGAGTGTTTTCATTTGCCTCATGCTCCATGTATTCAAAGGAATATAAAACAGCAAAAGGCCAAAGGGATGAAATGAGACCCGCAAATACTCTGGACATTCCATCGATTTTAAATGCAATTGAGAATCTGTCTATAAACCTAAATAAAATAACTGCGTTTGTGGGCGGATTTAAGATTAGAGTCCAAGCCAAAATCGCCGCAATAACCGTAATCGAAAGGGATAAACCAAGCACAACTTTTCTTGATTTTATCGGAGTAAGTACGATTACAAATCCTCCAAAGAGAGGTAAGAAAATTGTAAGTAACATTAAAAATCCACTCATTACATTCCACCTCCCACAAAAATACCGGGGCAAATGCCGACCAAAACAGCCATAGCTGTAAGCACTATAACAGAAACATAGACATATGCCGGAATCTTTATTTTTTCTATATTGTTATCTTCAAATTCTTCTCCCGGGAAGAAACCTCTAAGCACTATGGGGAGTAAATATCCCGCAGTCAAAAGCGCCGACAAAAGAAGGAACATAGGTCCCGACCAGGGGAAGTTATAATAGTCTGAATTTAAGGATCCCTCAATTAAATACCACTTTGCTATAAAGCCGCCTGTGGGAGGAATACCTATCATTGAAAGGGAACAAATGGTAAAGCACCATAAAAGCAAGGGGTACTTTCTTCCGATTCCCTTTAAATCTTTAACGTATACAGAGCCTGAAATCTTAATCATAAGGCCCGCCATCAGGAAAAGCGCACACTTAGCAAAAGCGTGGGCAATAAATTGAAGCATGGCGCCTTTATATGCCACATCCGTCATTGTCACAAGTCCGAAAAGAATATAAGAAACCTGACTGATTGTTGAATAAGCAAGGCGCTTCTTAAGTACAGGTTCAAAGAAAGCAAGGGTCGAGCCCATTAAAATGGTGAGTAAAATAAGCACCATCCATGCCATCTTTACCCAGGTGCCATCTATAAAGTCTTTACCTGCAAGGAAGAATACCACTCTTATAATTCCTACGGCTCCGGCCTTAACTATAACGCCCGATAAAACCGCACTTGCGGGAGATACCGCAATGGGGTGGGCACTTGTAAGCCATGAGTGAAATGGCCACATGCCGGCTTTTACGCCAAATCCCAAAATCATCAAGAAAACAGCGGTAAGCACCAATCCCTGATGCTCAGAAACAGCTGCCATATTTAGGGTGCCACCGTAAGTAAAGTCTAATGACACGCAATACTTATTTAAAACATAAAAGCCAAAGAGCACACAATAAGCTCCCATGAGGGAATATATCAAATACTTAAATCCCGCAAGCCTTGCTTCTATAGTCTGTTCATGCATAACCAAGGGTGCTGAAGTAAGAGTCATAAGCTCGTAGTTTAAGTAAAAAGTAAACAAGTTTCCCGCACAAGACATTGCACAAAGCACAAAGAAAAGGAGCATGTATACAATGTAGTATCTCTTTAAGTTTTCTTTTTCCTTCATATAGTAAATCGAGTACACTCCGGAACATGCAAAGAGCACCACAATCGCTATAAGGAAAACTATGCTTACACTGTCGATTTTATAAGACAGGGAGAGCACATCATTAAATTTCCACAACGTTATCATTTTGTCCAAATCGGATTTCTCCTTCTTTATGCAAACATATCAAGACCTTTGGAAATAAGGTCAAGTATCGGGTCTGAGCAAAGTCCCAATGCTACGTTTAAAGCAATAAATATAATAACCGTAATCGTGTAAAAGACCTGATCCTTTGTATGGATTTTTACAAATCCCTCCCTGCCTTCATAAAGGTTTCTTTCGGGAGAATAGATTCTGACAACGGTCTTCATAAAGTAAATGGCATTTAAAATCGTGCTGATTGCAAGCACTATCATGGTGGGCATCATTTTGCCGTAATTGTTTACAGCAGCCCTCATAAACAAAAGCTTACTGATAAATCCTGAAAACAGCGGAATACCGACCATTGAAAGGCTTCCTGCAGCAAATCCCATTCCTGCGATTTTATTTCTGTAGGCAGAGCCTGTTAAATCCGTAAACTTTCTGCTTGTATTTGAAGCATCCGTTAAGCCTATGGCGCTTATAAAAAGCATAGACTTTGTTGCGGCATGAGCTAAAATCTGGAAAACGGCCGCCACCATTCCTTCCTTGGTGCCAAGGCTTATTCCAAGGTAAATGTATCCAATCTGTGCAACGGAAGAATAAGAAACCATTCTTCTTATATCGTCTTCCTTCATGGCGCTCACACTTCCGAATATGATTCCTAAAGCCGAAAATCCAAACACCACATTTAAAAGCAATGAATCATGAACAATGTCAAATCCGATTACTCTGTAAATAATCTTTATAAGTAAGAAAATGTATCCCTTAGATACTAAGCTAGATAATATGGCCGCACTTGAAATTGTTGAATATCCGTATGCGTCCGGAAGCCATGCATGGAAAGGAAAAAGCGCGCTCTTAATTGCAAGGCCCATTGTGATAAATGCAATGGTGATAAGTAGCGGCTCTCTAAACTCTCCGCTTGCAGAAAGTAACGCTACACTTTCTTTAATATTGCTCATTAAAAGATGGCCCGTAAGGTCGTATAACATACATACGCCAACTAAGAAAAGACCGGAGCCCAAAAGGCTCATAATCATATATCTTACGGCAGCTTCAATGGTGCGTCCTATCTGTCTTATGGCGATAAGTCCGCAGGCTGAAATTGTGTTTATTTCAACAAATACATAGGCTGTAAATAAGTCGTTTGTGTATACAAGAGCTATTAAAGAACAAAGCATCAAATTTACAAGTATGTAATAAAGGTTTTGCTTTGTATCTTCGATTTCTTCCAAAATCTTTTTTCTTCCGCCCATCATGGATAAAAGCATGATGGAAGAAAAGAAAAGTCCCATGCCACCTTCAAGCACACCGCCCCTTACTTCATTTCCCCAGGGTGCGGGAACATGGCCCATGATATAAACAAAGGGGCCGTTTTTAAGGCAGTAAATCATGACGCATAAGCTCATTGCGCCAACAAGCATTATTAAAATCGTGTTTACCCACTTTGCCGCTCTTCCCTTTAACAAAGAACTTGTTGAAGAAGAAAGAAGGCATCCCACAATTGAAAAGAGGGGAAAGTTTTGCACAAAATCTCGCATTATCTACCCTCCTTTCTTAATCTGAATGAAATCTCGTCCAAATCAAGGGTGTGATATCTTTTATAAAGTCTTATGGTTAAAGCAAGCATAAGAGCGGTTACTGAAACAGAAACCACAATACCTGTAAGCACCAATCCACTTGGAATAGGGTTAATGTATTTATCCGCTTCTATAACACCATTTGAAATAATGGGAGCGGTTCTTCCCTTTATATATCCCTTTAAGGCTAAGAATAAATAAACCGCTGTATCCATTATGTTTAAACCGATAATTTTCTTTATAAGGTTCTTATGTAAAAGCAGGTTTGTAAATCCGATTGCAAATATAATCATGGAAACCGCTTCCGCATAGTTATTAAGGAGATTTTCACCAAACATCTTAAAATCCCCCTTTCCTAAACATTGCGTAGAATCCATACATTGTGCAGGCAACCACGCAACCTACGGCTATATCCAAAGGTAAGATAAGGCCGGCACTTAAAATGTGGCCCGCAATTCCCTTTGAAATATGCGAATCCAAATGGTTTGCTCCGCAAAAGAAAGCATAGCATTTTGCCAAAGCATAAAAAGCAAGGCCTGAAAAGCACACTGTCTTATAGACCTTTTCATTAAAGAACTTACCTGTCTTTTCAAATCCGAAAGCATTTAAGTACATAATGAGTGCGGCACCTATAATGGCTCCCCCCGAAAATCCACCGCCGGGAGAAAGGTGGCCGTTTAAAATAACGTAAATACCAAATATAATTATTACAGGCACAAAGATTAAGCTTACCTTTTGTAAGATTGTGTCATTCTTAGGTTCAAAAATCTTATCGTCTTTTTCGGCTTCACCGATTGTCTCAATAATGCTTGTGTTGATTCCGTCTTTTTCTTTCTTATCAAGTCTTAAAAGAATGGTCACAACAATTGCAGCCACAAACAAAACGTGAGATTCGCCAAGGGTATCAAAAGCTCTGTAGTCTAAGATCATGCCCGCCACTATATTTGTGGCACCTGTTTCTTTAAGGCCTTCTTTTATATATCTTTCAGCTACTTCGTTATTTGCAGGATTGTTTATATCTCCTGTCTTTGGCATATGAGATACCGTAACAATCAAAACAAAGGTAAAGAAACAAGCAAACAGAACCGCAAACCATCTGTAGAGAGCTTCCATTCGCCTCATGCTCTTATTTTCTTTTTCGCTGTAAACCTTTCTTCTTACCATTTCAAGGTTCTCGGCGTGAGTGGTTTTATCTACCACACCAAATCTCTCGTTTTCATCCACGTCCTGAATGGTCATATCTTCATCAAAGGATTCGGAGCTTTCTCTTATCCAGGAAAGAAGACGTTTAAATAAAGAATCACTGTTCATTGCCTTCCTCCTTTATATCCTCTTTCTTTTTTCCCGCACTCTTAAAGATTGCATGGATTCTGTTTAATGTTACAAAGAAAAGCACGCTTGTGATTCCCGCACCTACCGCAGCTTCCGTTATTGCAAGGTCGGGGGATTCAAGCAGCATCCATACAATTGACATTATTACGCTGTAAGACATAAATATTAAAACCGAGTTAAGCAGGTTCTTTGAAAAGCTTACAGCTATAGCACAAACAAGCAAAAAGAAAAGTAAAATACATTGAAAAATTGTCATGGTTTCTTTCCTTTATTCTTCTATGAATCTCTTGGATTCTTCTTCATCGTAAACCTTAACGTGTTCTTCCATCTTAGGGTCCGTTTTCATAACGGCTCTTGAAATAAGATGGCTTGATACAGGGGATGCAAACCAGAAAAAGGTAAGCACCAGCACAAGCTTTAAGCTTGAAAAATCAATTCCGTTTATAATGATGCATCCAAGTATCGTAAATGCAAAAGCAAGTGTGTCTCCCGTTCCCGCAAAGTGCATTCTGTCTAAAACGTAGTGAAGCTTACTTACACAAAAGATTTCTATAAAGAAAATGATTATTCCAAGGGTTATAAATCCGCAGCCAAAGATGTGTCTGATTAGATTAATTGTTTCCATTCTCTTTTTCCTCCTTGGCCTTTTTCTTTTCTTTGTAAGCTCCGACGTAAACCTTACTTAATACAATTACAGCAAGGAAAGAAATCATTGCATAGATTAAGCAAATGTCTGCAAGATAACCTTCTCTTAATTTAACAAACAAAACGGCGATTATAGCCATTGCCACTGTTCCAAGCATGTTGATGGCCACCACTCTGTCTGCGGTTCGGGGGCCGATTATTGCTCTAAGCAGGCAAAGAACCGCGATAATTCCAAGCAAAATAAAAGCTATGATTGCAAAATTTGAATATGCATTCCAAAAGGCTTCAATAGTCATGCGTCAAATCCCTCCTCAAGCTTTTTTAGTTTCTTTTCAAACACTGTTTCATTAAGCCCCTTTGCAAGAGATTTATCAAAGCAGTGAATCATATATGTATCTTCTTTTAAACTGACTGTAATGGTGCCGGGTGTAAGTGTGATTGAATTAGCCAAAAGCATTCTTGCCATCTTTGTCTTTAAAGATGTTTTAAATGTCACAATCACAGGCTCTCTTGAAACTTTACCCTCTCTAAAGAAAAACTTGATAATGGTAACGTTTGCCTTAAAAACCTCCACCAAAATGGTGCCTATATAAGCCAAAATCAAAGGAATCTTCTTTGCAATAAATAAGTCTTTCTTTATGCTAAATCCCATAAATTTACAGCAGAAAAGATAAAGCGCTGCGCTTATCACAATTCCGAATATGGCTATTTCAAGAGTGAAGGCCTGGTTAAAAATAACCCAGCACAGAAAAAACATTATAAACATGCAGTTTTTCTCCTATTTTTATAACATTTTAAGTTATATCACCCGAACTGGATTTTTGCAATTAAATATGTTACAGTTTTCGCAAATATCTCTTCTTATTTATTATATATTTTGTAGTTAACGATTTTTTACCTAAGTTGTGCTATTGTAAATACAGTAATGTTTCTTAATATGGAGGAAATATGAAGAAAACCGGTATTTATAAAAGACTTTTATATGTTGCCGTTTTCCCGGTATTGGTGTTTGGGCTATTAATCACGATTTTTTCTTATATTCGCTTTAAAAAAAGCATATATACGGAAGCAAGAACCGATATGAGAGATGTGGCGCAAAGTATGCTTTTAGCCTATGACATTGCATACCCCGGCGACTTTTCTTTGGTTAAAAATGAAGAAGAAACCTACGACCTTTATAAGGGCGATGAAAATATAGTGGACGACTATTCAATCATCGATAAGCTTTCTGAAAAGACCGGCACTCAGCTATCGATTCTTTATCTAAACACAAGAGTCCACACCACTTTTAAGTCAGCCTCAGGGAATCGCCTAAACGGACTGCTTGCAAATTCAGATACGGTAGACAAGGTTTTATACAATCAAAAGGAAGCCTTTTATGAAGATATAGACGTTTTGGGAACAGAATACATTGTCTTATACGTTCCCATTTACTCTTCAAACGGAAACGTCTTAGGCATTGCAGAAGTGGCCAAAGAAACTGCTTCTTTAAAGAAAAACGTATTAAGAGCCGTCTGGCCCATTTTGGCTCTTTCAATTCCCGGTATGATTTTAGCTGCGTTTATAGCCTTTGAAACCACAAAGCATATAACGGACGTGCTTAGAGCAATTCAGGTATTCTTAAATCACGTAGCAACAGGAAACCTTCAGGCAGAGCTAAATACCAAGTATTTAAGGCGTGAAGATGAACTTGGTGAAATATCAAGAAGCTCTGTGCTTATGCAAAAAAGCATCCGCGCTTCCGTTGAAACAGATCCTTTAACAGGGCTCTTTAACAGGCGTTACTTACTCGGCGCCGTTCCAAAGATTACAGAAAGAGCCAAAGAAACCGGCGAACCTTACTGCGTTGCTATCTGCGATATCGACTTCTTTAAAAAAGTTAACGATACCTACGGCCACAACTGTGGCGACGATGTATTAAAAGAAGTTGCAAAGGCCTTAAAGCAATTCATGGAAAGAAAAGGCTTTGCAAGCCGCTGGGGCGGTGAAGAATTTGTGCTTATATTCACAAAGTTCACTGCTTCGGAAGCATTTTCTTCACTAGATACCTTAATGGATACAATTAGAAACATGACCATACATTCCGAAGGAAACGATATCCGCGTAACCCTTACCATTGGCCTTGCAGACGGCGATAACAGCGACATTAGCCGCATCGTCGAAAAAGCCGATGAAAAGCTCTACTACGGAAAAGAACACGGCCGAAATCAGATTGTATATGAGATACCAAAAAAGGATGACTAACGTCATCCTTTTTTGCGTATCCTTTTATTTTTCTTATAATCCTTTTGCTATTCTTCAACCACATATTTGTCTAGTTCGTCGTCCCATTTGTAATGTGTTTCAGATTTCAGAATGAATTCACCATCCTCATATGCATATTTTGCCTCATACTCATATGAATGGCCATCCGTTATGAAACCAACAATAGTCTTGTCTGCGTAATCAACATGATCAAACGAGATACTTTCAAAAGTATTCTTGTAGCTGAATTCACCATTCTCATATACGTATGCACAAAAAACTCTATTGGGGCCGGCATCACCTAGTGAAATGAGCACATCTTCATTCCCGTCGAAAGTCACATCCTCATACAACACGTTAAAATCGCATCCCGAATTAACATATCTATCCGGGTCACTAAAATCTAGCTTTGAGGGATATTCTACCTCGAACCACTTAATACCTTCTTTTTTTACAAAAATGTAATCCCGTAAGTGAAGATATTCATGAGGAACTTATTCTGTTCTTTCAACCGCTACTCTAAACACAATTCCTTCCTCAATCCACTATTTGTTTCATCTTTAGCTTTTGCATTCGTACAACACACAAACATTAATGCACAAAGAAGCGCAGTAACAACAATTTTTTTCTTCATCATATCTCCACTGTAATCTTATTTGCACTAACTTACCGCCCTATTGCGGAAGCTTAAGTATCGGATTGCCCAATAAAGACTGCACAACCGGTTTATATTTCTGAATTCCAAAGTCTTCAACTATACTTGTTATTCTGGCTCCTGCATCTTTAGAAGATGCACCACAAAGGAATACTCTTTCATTCTTGGTTCCATAATCCAAGACTATAAACCTATCATGAAAGATTCCTCCTGTTTTTTGAATAGAAATTTTAATTCCCGGATATTCTCTGCAAAAATCATTGTATTCGATATTGTGTAGCCTATTCACCCCTACATTGTCACTGAAAACTTTTACATCAACACCCGGCGCGGTATTCTTCAGTAATACCAATGTGCGGAGCCCAATATAATTATCTACAAGATATATCGTTTTCTTAGCCTGTCCATAGATAGCAGAATAAGCCACATCAGCACTGGAATACTTTGTATTAAACATGAGCCATCCATTGTCTTCATCATTTACAAAGCTGTTCATCATGTCTGCCAAATCAGATTTTGTCACGACCTCACCAAGTTGGTCCATGACATCAGACATCTGCTTCTCAACAGAGCCGAGATCCATTCGAAGTTTCTTAATCTCAAAAGTGTTGTCAGAAGTCTGCATTGAAAGTTGCATAACCTCGCGCTGTCCAATAAGTTCCTTATTACTCAGTATATAATCCTTCATCTTTTTAAACGTACTAACCAAATCCCTACTTTGCTTAATTGCAAGGTCACCCCTCAGCACTGTCATCAGCATGTATATACCTTGCTCAGTAAATACATGTGGATTGTACTTTATGTTTGTTCCTCTCCCGTTTTGGATGTTCAAGGTGAATTTTTTGCACCTTGAAAGTTCTTTGGTTTCTTCGTCTGTAAGTTCAAACATGAAATCATCACCCTGAAACTTCTTACTATTATTCTTTACTTGCCTGTTGAAATTTTTTGTTTCATAGCCATAGATGTCAGCAAGATCCGAGTCAAGCATAACCTTTCTTCCACGAAACTCATACAACCTCTCTCTTAGTAAATCCTCCGTAATATCAACCACCGAAACTTCAGTGTTGTTATCTACTTCGTTGTTTTTCTTTATTGCCAAATTAAACACCTTCCCGCCATTATCCATTAACTTAAGGTTGATTTCTTCGGCCTTAAGTTTTTTATATTTAATTCATTTTTACCCACAGATTGTGACTGCAATAATAGCAAAATTAGAGATTCTCCAAATCCTCCAGTTTTCTCAGAGTCTTCAAATAAGCCAATGCTCTCTTCTGCTGTTCCTCTCCAAGCTCATGATATTCCACAAGGATTTCTTTATCCTTAAAGCTAACCTCCATATCAGTATGCCTGGTATAGTCATCATCTATTCCATTACCGGTAAGAAGCTGCTCGGGGGCTATATCGAGAGCATTACAGATGTCCATTATCTTATCCGCTGATGGATTAGTCTTTTTGGTTTTCCAATCACTTACAGTACTTCCTGAAAGGCCTACCATCTTACAGAAAGACGCCTGTGAAATCTCTCTTTCCTCAAGTATTTTGAATATTCTCTCACTTATAGTCATATAGCCTCCGTATATACGAACATTTTCAAATTCGCTACTACGTTTATAATATCATCACACAAAAGTATATTCAATGGGATTATTATCTTTTTCATAGGTCAGTTGCTGCACTTATGATGCAACATTTGCACAAAAAAGACCGATGATTTCTCATCGGTCTAAATCCTTTAATATTATAAATTAATTTTATCTTCTCATAAGCTTCTTGAATGCCGGAATAATCTGCGCTGCGATAACTGCCTTTAAAAGATCTAAAGGAATGAAGGGTAAGAAACCGAGCGTAAAACCGGTTACCAAATCATACTTCATTGAATACATAAGGTAGAACATTCCAACCAAATCTATAATGCACACACCAAGAATTGCTGTAAGTGTGTATCTAAGTCTATTATATTCTTTTCCTCTTACAAAAGGTAAAACAAGGGCAACAATAGGGAATGCCCATGTATATGCTCCGTAAGGCGCCACCAAATATCCTACTCCTGCTCCGCCTCCGATAAATACGGGGATTCCGACAACTCCGAGTAAAAACCATACTAAAACAATGATTACAGACTGTCCAACGGGGAACAACAAAGCTATTAAGAAAAGCACAAAGTTAATCATTGTAATCTTAGGTGCCATAGGAAGCGGTGTGGGAATGCTAAGGTAAGCGCTAATGCATAAAAGTGCTGTAAAGAGGGCGCACATCACCATTTCCTGTGTTGATAATTTCTTCTTTTCCATAATCTTTCAAACCATCCTTTCCTGCGAAAGTATATGATATGAAACTTGTATTGTCAACCACAAATTTATTTTGGGTTGACAATTATCTTTCTTTGAGTGATTATATTTCTTTGTAAGCTCATTTTTTGGAGGAAGAAAATGGATTTAGGATTAATTAAAGAAAAAGTTTTAAGCGGTGGCTTTATTACTAAGGCTGAAGCTTTATATCTAACTACCGTTGACATTAATAAATTAGGTAAAGCCGCTGATGTAATAAGAAACCACTTTTGTGGCAATAAATTCGACATGTGCGCAGTTATGAGTGTTAAAGGCGGAAGGTGCTCAGAAAACTGTAAGTTCTGCTCTCAGTCCTGCGTTTCAAAGGCTGAAATACCTTCTTTTAAAGTAAGAGAAACTGAATTCGTCAAAGAAGATGCCATGGCTCATTCAGGCCTTGGAATATCCCACTACTGCCAGGTGGCAAGCGGAAGAAAAATGAATGATGAAGGCATAGAAATTATATGTAAGAATACGGAAGCTATTGTTGAAAATACAGATTTAACCCCTTGCGTTTCTTTAGGGTTATTAACTAAAGATGACCTTATTAAATTAAAGAAAAGCGGAGTAAAAAGAGTCCATAATAATTTAGAGACAGGCCCCGCATACTTTTCCAAGGTCTGCACCTCTCATACTTACGAAGAAAAACTTAATACAATTAGATTAATAAGAGAATGCGGTTTAGAGCTTTGCAGCGGAGGAATCTTTGGAATAGGTGAATCCTGGAGCGATAGAATCGATATGGCTTTTATTTTAAGAGAGTTTAAACCTGAATCCGTGCCCATTAACATGCTAAATCCCGTTAAAGGCACTCCCATGGGGGATAGGCCCGTGCTTACTGAAGAAGAAGTTATGCGAATAATCTGCGTATACAGATTCATCCTCCCTTCTTCTTTTATCAGGCTTGCGGCAGGAAGAGACTACCTTGAAGACGGAGGAAATCTTCTTTTTACAAACGGATGTAACGCCACCATTACAGGTGACATGGTGACCGTTAAGGGCATTTCCATAGAGGAAGATTTATCTTCTATAGAAAATATGGGCTTTGATTTAAATTGTGCCGGTTAAAATGTTTTCAAGAATCTTTGCAATAAGTTGATTCTTTGTAATTGAGGCCTTTCCAGGCTTAAAAAGTGATCCTACAATTTCCTTTAATTCCTTTGGAAAGCTTTTTAAATCAGAATCAAAGTTAATGCCGATTCCCACAACAATCCACTGCACTAAGCCTGTTTCGAATTCGCTTCCGGATTCTGTTAAGATTCCACAGATCTTTTTGGAATCCACAAAGAGGTCATTAACAGGCTTTATGTATGGAGATATTCCCGTAAGTTCATTTATTGCTTTGCATACGCAATTTCCGATAAAAGTTGTAATCTTATCAGGCTCTAAGGTAGATAATTTCTTTGGATCAAGCACAAGGCTTAAATATATTCCGCCCTTTGGAGAAAAGAAGGAATGGTCTTTTCTTCCTCTTCCACCTGTCTGCTCTTTTGAAATCACAACGGTTCCGTGCTTTAAAGAAAGGATTGCAAATTCTTTGGCCTTTTGATTGGTGGATTCAAGAGTGTCATACACAAAAATATCTGCTATGTCAGAAAGGGTTTCTTTATTTAGGCAAGCTTCAATTCCTGCTTTAGAAATAATGTCGCTTGTGTTTGAAAGCATATAACCTTTGTTTGTCACAGCCGTTACTTCATAGCCCGCCTTCTTAAGCTCGTTTATCGCTTTCCAAACAGCATTTCTGCTTATGTTTAGGGCATTTGCAATCTCTTCTCCGGATGTGTAGGTTTCTTTATTCTCTTCTAATATCTTTAAAACTTTTTCTTTTGACGTCATATAATGATTCCTTTTTCTTTATTTATAGTATCACATCATAAAAAATTTAGTTATTTAATTTGTCCATATCCTTGACGATTTGGCGTGGGTTTGTTAATCTACACTTGGTTAGCAAATGCTAACCATAGAATTAATAAACTACGAAAGGATGGATAATATGGATTACTTAGAGATTGAAAAAGTAATAGGAAGAGAAATTCTTGATTCAAGAGGAAACCCTACGGTAGAATGCGAAGTTACACTCGCTGACGGAACCGTTGGAAGAGGCATGGCCCCTTCAGGTGCTTCAACAGGTGAATTTGAAGCACTTGAACTTCGTGATAAAGACAAAAACAGATACTTGGGAAAGGGCGTTACTAAAGCGGTTGACAACATTAACGGCCCCATCGCAAAGGCAATCATCGGAATGGATGCTTCAGACATCTATGCTATCGATGCAGCAATGATTAAGGTTGATGGCACAAAAGATAAGTCAAAGCTTGGTGCAAATGCCATTCTTGCCACATCTATCGCATGTGCAAGAGCAGCTTCCATCGCACTTGATATTCCGCTTTACAGATTCCTTGGAGGCGTAAACGCAAACAGACTTCCCGTTCCCATGATGAACATTTTAAACGGTGGTGCTCATGCAGACAGCGCCGTTGATACACAGGAATTTATGATCATGCCTGTGGGTGCTCCTTCTTTTAAAGAAGCTTTAAGATGGTGTGCTGAAGTGTTCCACAACTTAAAGGCATTGATTAAGAAAATGAACGACGTTACCGCAGTCGGTGACGAAGGTGGTTTTGCTCCAAACAGCTTAAAGAGCGATGAAGAAGCAATCGAAAAGATTTTGGAAGCTATCAAGGCTGCAGGCTTTGAGCCGGGAAAAGACTTCATGATTGCCATGGATGCAGCAGCTTCCGAATGGAAGAGCGAAAAAGGAAAAGGCTTCTACCATCAGCCTAAGTCAGGAAAAGACTTTACTACAGATGAACTTATCGCTCACTGGGAAGCACTTGTTGATAAGTATCCCATCATTTCCATCGAAGACGGTCTTGATGAAGAAGACTGGGACGGCTGGAAGAAGATGACTGAAAAGATTGGTCACAAGGTTCAGCTTGTAGGCGACGATTTGTTTGTAACAAACACCGAGCGTCTTTCTAAGGGTATTAAGAACGGATGCGGTAACTCAATCTTGATTAAGCTTAATCAGATCGGTTCCGTTTCAGAAACCTTAGAAGCCATCAAGATGGCTCATAAGGCAGGATACACAGCAATTTCTTCACACCGTTCAGGCGAAACCGAAGACACCACAATTGCTGACCTTGCGGTTGCATTAAACACTTGCCAGATTAAGACAGGTGCTCCTTCAAGAACAGAACGTGTGGCAAAGTACAATCAGCTCCTTCGTATCGAAGAAGAGCTTGGTGCTTCAGCCGTTTATCCCGGAAAGAGCGCTTTTAACGTAAAGTAATCTTTAATGTAAAATCCTCCAAAAGAAACCTTTTGGAGGATTTTTTTATGCTTCTTTCTGAATTTGTAATCCGCTTGAAATATTTTTAATATGTGCTATATCGTTAAATAGCTCAACCCTGGGATGTACGTATTTACCGGGCTTTACAGGAAATTCAAGCACTATTATCGATGTATATTCATAAGGAAAAACTGTGCAAACATAAGGAAATGGTAACGATAAAATGTGCGAAAGAGCACATCCGCCGGATCCTCCGTGGCTAAAGAGCGCTACTGTCTTAGATTCTGTAACATTGCATAAATATCTGTTTCCCTCATGCTTAAAGCCCTGATTATCAAGAAATTTGTCCATTTCTTTACAAATCAAATTGTAATAATCCATGACACTGTTTTCTTTAAAATCAGGATGCTCTTTCCAATCCTGCTTATAAAAATCAAAGTTTTCATGGTCTATCATGTGAGATCCAAGGGTCCAGGGATGACCGCCGTCACTTACATTCTCTCCGCCCCATCTGATTTCTCTCATGAAATCAAGCTTAGTGATAGGCTTATTTAAAAGGTCTGCTGTAAAGGATGCTGTCCTATAAGCTCTTCCCATTGACGAAGCATATATTTCATCAATGCCCTCATCCTTTAATCTGTAAGCCGCAGCTTCAGCCTGCTTATCTCCTGTGCCAGTTAAGGTGTCGTTTTTATAATCGGGCTCTCCGTGACGCACAAAGATAAACCTGAATTTGTCGTCTTTGTACTTATCAATGCGGAAATAAAACTTTTCATCGTCATGCCCAACAGAGTACCCGCCGTTTTTTTCTATCACTTTCATGGAAGCTGCGTTGTCTTTATTAACTCTAAAATAGATTTCCTCTTCAGAAACTTTCTTCTTTGCTTCTTTCAAAGTTAATTTAAGACCTTCGGTTCCATAGCCCTTTCCTCTGAATTCTTTCTTTATAAAGTATCCGATGTGGCCGGCCCCTTTCCTAAGAGCTTCGTTTAAAAAATGCCTTATTCTAAACTGGCCCACGATTGTATCATCGTCCCAAAGAAAATAAAAGGTTTCCGGCACTTTCCAATCAGGAAGGTCCTCTCCCTTAGAATCCTTTATCATTCGGGGTAATGCGGTGTTCTCAAAGTCTTCCTTTGATATGCCGTGCCATGAATTTGTAAGACCGTTCTCATCCTCAGGCATATCTCTTACAAATTCCCACTCTTTTTCAAAATCTTCGAAATTAGTTTCGATAAGTTTAATCATTTTTATTCGCCTTCCTGTTTCAATATTAAGAATTCTATCAAATATACTTCATATATTCAATATCTTAAACTTAGGTGTATAATTGTTTCATAAGAATATCAAGAATTTTCGCCGTTTCGTTAATACTTATTCGCTATAATACGCATACAGACTAAAGGGGAAGTTAGATGTACAATAAAGCGATATACGTAATAGTAGATTCTCTTGCTATTATTATCATGTTAATAACGATGCACGCTCTTGGCCGTATCAAAGAAGCCTACGGAAAATGGCTTAAATTTGCCATGCTCTTTGGTATTTTTGCTATCACGGCCAATATTTTTGTCGCTGTTTCCGTAAACGAAACCATGGCGGCAGTTTCTTACTGTGCTTATTTTTCATCCATAGACTGGGTGATTCTTTTCCTTTTTGGCTTCTGCGTGCTATACACAAATCACGACGTTATCTATAAAAAGACCAGGCACTTTTTCGCCGTATTAATGCTTTTTGACACGATTTCCATTTTCTTAAACTTCCTGTTTAATCACCAATTCTACATTTATACATCCCAAAACGAATACGGAGTAACTTTCTTTAAAACAGGCTTTTATTCATTTTATTACCTGCACTTAGCCTTAGACTATTTGCTCATTTTGCTTTCTTTAATACTTATCATTTATCGCATAAAGAAAAGTTACAGCGTATACAGAATTAAGTACCTCCTGATTCTGTTTGTGCTGATATTTGTAATTTTATTAAACCTTGCATATATGGCGTTCTCCCTTGCCCTTGATGCTTCGGTTGTTTTTTACGGTGTTGCCGGCGTTCTTATTTTCTTTAGCATCACCATTTTTGAGCCAAGAAGCCTTATGCTCATTTCGGTCACTCGCGCCGTTGACGACATGAACGAAGGCTTGGTGCTTTTTGACATTACCGATACATGCATATATGCAAACTCATTTGCCAAAGAGCGTTTCTCAATGGATGTTTCGGATTTTAGCTTTTCTTCAGAGCCGATTTCTTCGATTTTAAAAAGAATGGGTAAGACCGGTAATGTTTACGGAGATGTTTCTTTCAATCAAAAGGTATTAAAAGGAAAGAAAGAAATTAACGTTTACTACAGAGTAAAGTATTGTCCGCTTCTTGACAGACGGGACCGCCACATAGGCTCATATTTTCTTTTTGAAGATACTACAGAAGAAACCAGATATCTTGATGCTTTGACGGAGGCAAGAACCAATGCCGATAAAGCAAATCAGGCAAAGAGCGCCTTCCTTGCAAATATGTCTCATGAAATAAGAACACCTCTTAACTCGGTTTTAGGGTTAAACGAGATGATTCTTAGAAACAGTGAGGATAAAGAAATAATCGACTATGCCAACAACATAAAGCAATCAGGCGCCGTTCTTTTATCCTTAATAAACGACATTCTCGATTTTTCAAAGATAGAGGCAAACAAGATGGAGGTTATCAATGTAGAATACAATCTCCACGCCCTTTTAAGAGATATAAAGCAATATTTCGAGCAGCTTTCTTTGGAAAAGAATTTATACGTAAATATTTCCTGCGACGAAAATCTTCCCACCACTTTGTATGGTGACGAAAAGCATCTTCGCCAGGTGCTTTCAAACATTACATCAAATGCCGTTAAGTACACTAAAGAAGGCGGCGTCTCCATAAGCGTTCGAAGCAAAAGAAGAACCGACAAAAAGCTTGTGCTTGTTTTTGACATTTCCGATACGGGAATCGGTATTGCCGATGAGGACTTAAAGCATATCTTTGATGCTTTCAGACGTGTAAACGAAGCGCAAAACGCCACTATCCAAGGAACAGGTTTGGGCCTTACCATCACAAAGGAATTAATCGGTTTACTTAAAGGCACCATCAATGTTTCAAGTAAGCAAAACGTGGGCACCACCTTTACTATCGAAATTCCTCAGGAAATCGCCGATAACACGCCGATAGGAAGCTTTATATATAAGCCCATATCTCAATCCACTCCGTACAAAGAAAGCTTCCATGCTCCAAACGCCCACATACTGGTGGTGGACGATGTAATGGTAAATCTTAAGGTTGTTGAAGCGCTTCTTAAGAGAACTCTTCTTAAAATCGATAAGGCAACGGGCGGTGATGAAGCAATCGCCATGTGCAAAGAAAAGAAGTACGACGTTATCTTGCTTGACCACAGAATGCCTGCTCCCGACGGAATAGAAACCTTTAAAGTGATTTCAAAAGAAGGTCTTAACACAGACACTCCTATAATCGCTCTTACAGCAAATGCTTTAAGCGGTGCTGAGGCTGAGTATAAAGAAATAGGCTTTACGGATTATCTTTCAAAGCCAATTAAGAGTGATGTTTTGGAAGAGCTCTTGATTAAGTATCTTCCCAAAGAAAAAGTTGAATTAAATAAATAATAAAAAACCGGTAGATTTCTCTACCGGTTTCTTTTATCTAAAAAATCTTAAATTACTTTTCCCACTTCCAACCTGCAACTTCAGGAAGGTCTTCACCGTACTGGTGAATGTACTGCTTATGCTCAACAAGCTTGTCGCTCATCTTCTGGTAGAGGTATGCGCCTCTGTTACCAAGCTGAGGAAGATACTTGATAGCATCCTGTACAAGGTGGAATCTGTCAACGTTGTTCTGAACACGTACATCAAAAGGTGTAGTGATGGTACCTTCTTCTTTGTATCCGCGAACGTGCATCAAACGGTTGTTGTGACGTCTGTAGGTAAGTTCGTGTACCAAAGATGAGTATCCGTGGAATGCGAAGATTACAGGCTTATCCTGAGTGAAGAGAATATCATACTCAGAATCTGTAAGTCCGTGAGGATGCTCTGTTGAAGGCTGAAGCTTAAACAAGTCAACTACGTTAATGAAACGAATCTTAATTTCAGGAAGTTCGCTCTTTAAAATTGATACTGCTGCAAGTGCTTCAAGAGTAGGTGTTTCACCTGCACAAGCAAATACGATATCGGGTTCCTGACCCTGATCGTTTGAAGCCCAATCCCAGATGCCGATACCCTGTGTGCAGTGTTTAACTGCTTCAGGCATTGAAAGCCACTGGGGTCTGGGATGCTTGGAAGCCACAATTACGTTTACATAGTTTCTTGAACGTATGCAGTGGTCGAAGCATGAAAGCAAGCAGTTTGCATCGGGAGGAAGGTAAAGACGTACAACGTCTGCCTTCTTGTTAGCGATGTGATCCATAAATCCGGGATCCTGGTGTGTAAATCCGTTGTGGTCCTGCTGCCATACTGTGGAAGCCATGATCAAGTTAAGAGAAGCAATTTCTTCTCTCCAAGGAAGCTGGTTACAAACCTTAAGCCACTTAGCGTGCTGAGCTGCCATTGAGTCGATGATACGAGCAAATGCTTCGTATGTAGCAAAGAAACCGTGACGACCTGTAAGAAGGTATCCTTCAAGCCATCCTTCACACATATGCTCTGAAAGCATTGAGTCCATAACACGTCCGTCTGCAGCAAGGTTGTCATCTGAATCAAGATGAGCTGCGTTCCAGTCGCGGTTTTCTGTCTCAAATACTGCGTTAAGTCTGTTTGAATTTGTTTCATCGGGTCCGAAGATACGGAAGTTCTTAGCTTCTTTGTTAAGCTTAAAGATATCACGAACAAACTTACCAAGTTCGATCATATCCTGGCCTTCTTTTTCTCCGTGGCCTTCTGTATCAAATGCATAATCGCGGAAGTCGGGAAGTCTTAAGTCTCTTAAGAGCAATCCGCCGTTTCCGTGAGGGTTGGCACCGATTCTTGCATTTCCTTCGGGAGCAAGTGATCTGATGTCTTCGAAAGCACGTCCGTTTTCATCGAAGAGTTCTTCAGGCTTGTAAGAGCGAAGCCACTCTTCCAAAATCTTTAAGTGCTCTTCAGGCTTAGCCATTGAAATGGGTACCTGGTGAGCCAAGTAGTTTCCTTCAATCTTCTGTCCGTCAACGTACTTAGGGCCTGTCCATCCCTTAGGAGTTCTAAGCACGATCATAGGCCATACAGGGCGAGTGGAATCGCCTGTTTCTCTTGCGTGCTTCTGGATTTCTTTGATTCTTTCAATAACTGTATCCATTGTTTCAGCCATGAGCTTGTGCATTGTCATGGGGTCGTCACCTTCAACAAAGTAAGGTTCCCATCCGCATCCATGGAAGAAATCAACGATTTCTTCGTGGCTCATTCTTGCGAACAATGTAGGGTTAGCAATCTTATATCCATTTAAGTGCATGATGGGAAGAACCGCACCGTCGCTTATAGGATTTAAGAACTTGTTTGACTGCCATGAAGTAGCCAAAGGTCCTGTTTCTGCTTCACCGTCTCCGACAGTAACAGCAGCGATTAAATCGGGGTTATCAAATACTGCACCGAAAGCATGGGCGATACCGTATCCAAGCTCACCACCTTCGTTTATTGAACCGGGTGTTTCGGGTGCACAGTGAGAAGGCATTCCACCGGGGAAAGAAAACTGCTTAAAGAGTTTCTGCATTCCGGCTTCATCCTCTGAAATATTAGGATAAATCTCAGAATAAGTTCCATCCAAATAATCGTTAGCAATGTAGAAGTTTCCGCCGTGACCGGGGCCTGAAAGCAAAATCAAGTCCAAATCATAACGCTTGATTGCACGATTTAAGTGTACAAATACAAAGTTCTGTCCGGGAACAGTTCCCCAGTGACCAACAATTTTCTTCTTAACCATATCAATAGTCAACGGTCTTCTAAGAAGAGGGTTCTCCAAAAGGTACAACTGTCCTGCTGAAAGGTAATTGGCTGCACGGAACCATCTGTCCATGCGGTTTAACAATTCATCGGTAATAGGTCCCTTTTCCGGAGAGATTGTATGTGATGTTTCGTTCATAAAATGACTCCTTTCCTTGTTGCGTTATGTCACACTGCGTCTTTTAATACATAACACAGTTTCGTTAACACAACGTTATAACTATATCTTTGACTAAATCCACAGTCAATGAGAACATTTGCTAATTTATTTGTGCTTTCATACTGTTTTATGCTACACTTTTTTCTGTTATTGTACTTTTACTAATCTTTTAAGGGAGAGATATATGGAAGAAAAGAAACTAAATCTATTTGAAATACCTGCTTTTAGCTTTATACCTCCAAAGTATAAAGAAACTGTCAAAGAGCGTGCCGGTAAGATTTTTGGCGCCATTCTCATCTGCTTTATTATCTTAGCAGCCATCAATGCTATTCGAACCGGCGTTGTTATGAAAGAAGCTGCAAATGAGATCGTTAAAAACTGTCCTGAGTTTAGCCTTAAAGGCGGACATTTTGAAATTGCCAAGCCTTTTTCGTTTGACGACGGTAAACAGCTACTTCTAATTGACGACTCATATGAAACCGTCTCTGAAGAAGACCTTAAATATCTTCTCTATGAAGAAAACTACAACACCGTACTTATAGTATGTAGAAATGCTTTCGGCATTTGCAGTAACGGAAGAATCAGGGTTTACAATTACTCAGACTTTGGAGACTTTACATTCTCTAAGGATTCCCTTACAAACAAAATCATGCCAACGATTACAACAATTGCTGTCATTGGCATCTTATGCTTCTCAATTGTGCAAGTTGGCTTCTTCTACTTAATGGCATGCATTATGCAGTTGTTTGTAATGATGTTTGCAAGCATCTTTAAGAGAGATATTCCGGCCGAATATCGTTTTAAAATGACAGTATTGGCCAAATTACCTGTTCATGTTTTTGTATTTCTCATTGGTTTATTTAGTATTCACATTAATATGTGGATTAACCTTCTTCTTCAGATTCTATACATCGGTCTGGTCGTTTACTTCTATGATAAAGACAAAGAAATTGCTGAAGAAACCACAGAAACTGAAATACCTGAAAATTACACTACAGAAGTTTAAAAAAATAAAAGCCGAAGAGAATTCTTCGGCTTTTTTATTATAGTTCTTTTAACATGATGTACTCGTCTAGAAACGTACCATCTTTTAAGCGAACCGCTCTCGGACGCATGCCAACTATCTTAAATCCAATCTTTTCATAAAGTGCTCTGGCTCTTGAGTTTCCTTCAAGGAATTCAAGTTCCAGCTGAACTATATTCGGATTGCTCTTTGCAATCTTTATCATTTCCTCAAAGAACTTGGTTCCGATTCCCAAGTTCCAGTATTCTTTAAGTAATCCAATTGCTATCCTGGCTTCATGGCCTATCTTTATGCCTTTTCTCCAACTTACCATGCATGTGCCAACAATCACTCCGTCTACTTCACAAAGAAGCATCGTTTCACAATCGGATTTTTCCCATCCTTCGATGAGTTCTCTTTCTTTTTCAATGGGAAGATTTTTCCACTCTTCCGGATATCTTAAAAGAAAATCGGTCTCGCCCGCAGATTTAATTAAATACGCAAGAGTTCCTTCAGCATCCTCTACTCTGGGCGATCTTATAATCGCATCCCTTGAATCTTTTAGTTTAAAATGCATATCTTCTATTTTCATCTCTATTCCTCCTGGAAAGTGTTGCTATCCCCGTGGCTAAAACTCTTTTATCATCAAGTACTCATTTAAGAACTTACCGCTTTTTAAACGAATAGCATTTAAAGCAACTCCTGTTATCCTAAATCCCATTTTTTCATATAAAGCTCTTGCCCTAGAATTTCCTTCCATAAACTCTAGTTCCATTTGAGTTATTCTAGGATTGCTCTTAGCAATCTTAATCATTTCCTCAAAGAACTTAGTTCCTATTCCGAGATTCCAGTAGTCTTTAAGCAACCCGATTGCAACTCTCGCTCTATGCCCGGTTTTAATATTATTACTCCAAGTTACCATTGAAGTTCCAACTACTACACCGTCAACTTCACAAAGAAGCATTGTTTCACAATCTGACTTCTCCCACGATTCAAACAATTCCCTCTCTCCTTCAGGCGTAAACTTTGCACATTCCTCCGGATATCTTAAAAGGAATTCGGTTTCTCCTGAGGACTTTACCAAATAATCAAGGGTGCCCTGAACATCCTCTTCCCTCGGCGATCTTATGATCGCATCCCTTGAATCTTTTAGTTTAAAATGCATATCATCTACTTTCATCTCTATCCCTCCCTATTTTTTTAATTCATAATCAATAAGTGTCATATTCTCGTTCACAACATGTTCTTCTCCGACTCGCTTGAAGCCGCATTTTTCGTATAGGTGGCAGTTACCCTTCTCCTGAAGAATAGTGTCAAGTTTCCATGTCTTAGCCTCAGGATACTGCTCAAATGCTTTCTGAATTGCCACATAACCGATGCCTTGGTTTTGATATCTTGGAAGAATAAATATTGGACTGATATACATAGTCGACGGATCGTTTTCGCTTTCTTTGCACCCGATATTTATGGCCCCCACTCTTGCTCCGTCCTTAACAATAAAGTAATACTTCCGATTCTTTGCTTTTGCACGAGCCTTTACTCTTTCTAAACTTTCAATCGCAGGCGAACCTTCATCATGATACTTTTCATATAACGGCATAAAGCTTTCAATCTGCATTGAGTGTAACTGCTCAATCTCATCTTCCCTTGCTTCCTCGATTTTAACCTTGCTAAACATCTCTATATTCTCCTTATCCGGAAGGTTAAAACGCTCTTTTATAATATTAGCCACAACGTCTGGTTCTAAGTTTGTGTTGTCAATCCTAATGTAGTTTTTGAAACGGATCTCACCCTCGTTGCTTACCACTCGATATTTGGTTTCTTCCCTTAACATCCTGTCTTCAGACACCGCTAAATCACGCTTAGACTCTTTGTTGTTTAGTCTGTTTTCAGTCTTGTTTCTTTCAAGCCTTACATCCCTGTCTGCAACAAGCTCGACGTAATAGACCGTCCCTCCCGTTTTTTCAAACTTATCCGTTACGTTCTTTATGTAGTCCCAATCACTTTGCAGATCAAAGGCCCACATGTAAGTGTAAATCATTCCGGGATAAGGTGTCTCCATGAATGCATCAAAGATGTCTCCTCTAAGCTTTTCAATAACTTTCCCATCAAATTTACCAAATATTTTTATAACCGGCTCAATCATCATGTGGTTGTGAAAGAGTCTGTAGTCAGTTATTTTCATAAGCTCCTGCCCGACCGTCATCTTTCCTACAGCCCCACTTCCGATTAATACTATTAAATTCATCTATCTTCCCTCTTTTTTTAATTCTTTATCAATATCAATCCAGTATCTTTCAAGGTTTTCATTGTCAGGTTCAAAATAAACCGTCGCATCATACACTCCGCCGTTTTTAAGAATTGTCCTTCTGCTTCCTTCGTTTGTGTCGACGCAACACACCATTACGTTGTCTACTCCGATGCTTTTATAAAAAGGCAATGAGTTGTGAAGCATCCATGATGCGTATCCCTTTCTTCTTTCCGAAGGCCTTACTGAATATCCGATGTGACCTGCGTACTTTTCCAGAAATTCATTGAAATAATGCCTTGCCTGGAGCATTCCCACAAGCTTATTGTCGCTCTTTCTTACACAAAGAAACTGTGTTGCAACAACCATCTTTTCAGGAAGGGTATCTTTGCTTAAATAGCTTTGCGCTATTTTATAATACTCTTCCTCACTTTCCGCCCTTCTTAAAGGTCCCGTACCATCCATTGAATCGCCGTTTTCGAGGAATTCTTTCTTGTATTCCCAGATTTGCGACAAATACTCGGGGGAAAGCTTAATTAACATCAAGTCTTCATTTTCCCAAAAATCCTTTTTCATACCTTTTCTCCTTTATGATTAAAAAAACCGCTTATCCAAAGAAGATAAGCGGCTTAAGTAGCTTTATTGTACTTTGCTTAGTCTTTTACTCTTCTTTGAGTCGAATATTTTTGTATGCGAAATTAAAACCATACACCTTAGAAAGCTGCACAGTTGTAAAAATCACATGCTGTTTTTCGACTTCAAAAAATCTCATGAGTAAAATCCTTTCTCAAAAATATTGTTATTAAATTACTACGATTAAAATAATCTGTCAATAAAAAGATTCAAGTTTTTTAAATTATCACACAGTTTTCTTTTTGCCTGCATTTCCGATAATGACAGTCATAACGATTAAAACCGCCGGGAATATAAGCCCCACTCCCATTCCGGCTCTTATGTTATCGCCCGCATTCTGAGCCACTCTTCCTACAATCGCAGGTCCGATGCTTCCCCCCAAATCTCCCGCCATTGCTAAAAGTGCAAACATAGCTGTTCCGCCCAAGGGAAACTTCTTAGAAGATATGCTTAATGTTCCGGGCCACATGATTCCTACAGAAAAACCACAAATAATACAACCTATAAGCCCAATAATCGGATTTCCTGATAAAGAAGCAAGAAGATATGCAACAACACACAAAGCTCCCGAGCCTATCATAAAGCCCGTTAGCTTAATCTTTTCTCCGTATTTACCGTATATCACTCTGCTTATTCCCATAGTGATTGCAAACATGCAAGGGCCGGCCAAATCTCCTGCCGATTTAGAAAGCTTAAGAGCTGCCTCTGCGTAAGCTGAAGCCCACTGCGCCATTGATATTTCCGACGCCCCTGCGCATATCATTAAAATAATTGCCACTATGAATAAAGGCGTCTTTATAAGCTTCCTTATTCCCATTCCCGTTCCTTCATCCACAATGGGGACGATGGGGCATGTGGCAAAGTTATATATGTTTACTGCCGGCACAAGAGCCCATAAAACCGCAAGCCATTTCCAACTGTCCATTCCAAAAAGGGCAAAGAAAGCGGTAGAAATCAGTATTGTTCCTACAGAGCCCCAGCAATAAAAGGAATGAAGCAAGCTCATAGTGGCTTCTTTGTTTTCAAAGGGACACGCCTCAATTATGGGGCTGCACAGCACTTCGATAAGTCCACTACCTATTGCATAAATCACTACGCTTACTAAAATTCCCGCAAAGTGGTTTGTAAAAAGCTCCGGCAAAAACGCTAATCCCATTAGGCCTACCGCAGAACAGATTTCAGACACCACAATCGAAATCCTGTATCCGATTCTGTCCACAAATTTTGCGCAAAACAAATCAACCAAAAGCTGCGTGAAAAAGAAGGTCGTGGAAATAAGAGCGATATTTCCAAGTGAAATGCTATAGTCATTATGAAATTTTAGAAACAAAAGCGGTGCAAAATTGGCCATTATGGCCTGTGTCACAAACCCAAGATAACAGGCTATTTTTGTTCTTCTAAAGTTTTCTTTTTTCATAGTATTACTTTCCGGTTTCTTTTAAATCGATCTTATATCTTTCAAGCTCTATACCGTCGCTTTCCAAGAAAACAGTTTCAATATATTCTCCGCCGTTTGCAAGTATCACGCGTCTGCTTCCCTCATTTTGGGGCATACAGCTGACATTTATTGTATCAAATCCGAATGATAATAAATAGTCTTTTGCCTTTGCAAGCATTCTTGTTGCATACCCTTTTCTTCGCTCCGAAGGGCGTACCGAATATCCCACATGGCCTGTGTAATTCTTCATTCTTTCGGAAAGCACGTTGTGAACCTGCATACATCCGACCATCTTTCCATCAGACTCTCTTATGCAAAGAATAACTGTGCCCCATGCTCCGTGAGCGTCGGCTTCTCTTGAAGGATTTGTCCAACCGATACAATAGTCTACATACTCTTTCATGTCGGGCATTCGCTTAAGTGAAAAGCAACCGTCAAAGCCTGAATTAGCATCAAGCATTTCCTGCCTGTATGCAGCTATTTCATCCGCATAATCCATGGTTGCTTCGCAAAAAAGAAGCCTTTCTTCCTCCTTGGATTCTTTCTCTCCCGCCACATATTCAAGGGTGAACTTTTCGCATATAACTAAGGAATCTTCGGTAAAGGGAATTCCGCTTTCTTCTGAGCATTCAATAAAGAATTCCTCATGAACCTTTCTCCAATAAGCTAAAGAACGGTCACCTTCCCCTTCCGCATAAGCGTGAAAGGGAGGCACTTCCTTAAAGGGACGGATGTATACGTCATAATCTTTTATAACGCAGACCGCCTCGTCTTTACCGTTTAAAATAACGCTGTAATCTCCGGGCTTTGGTATTTCATCAAGGGCATCCTCGCTCACATAATCATCGTAAGCGCTGGCTGTTCCAAACTTGATTCCTTTAATCACAAGGTCTGATAATTTATCCGCTGTTTGGGCATCGCTGCCAAATCCCCATGCTTCATAGGGCGTATTAATATCTACGTTTTTCTTTTTACAAAACTCTTCCCATAATTTTTCTGCATTCATACTGTACATTCTCCTTTTTAGTAAAAAATTTTAGTCCCACGCACTTTTCCTGTTACTTTTCTTCATGGCTTTAGCCCACTTTGAAATCTCTTTTTTCTTTGCGTAGTTTTTGGTGTTTTCTTTTCCTAAATTTTTAAAAAGCTCATATCTTTCTTTAGATAATTCTCCGCTTTTTATGGCTGCTTTTATGGCGCATCCGGGCTCTGTCTCGTGCCTGCAGTTACTGAATTTGCACCTGCATTCAAGCTCTATGATGTCTGAAAATGTTTCATCAATTCCGGCTTGCACATTTGCCATTCCGATTTCACGCATACCGGGAGTATCAATGATACTTACGCCGTTTTTAAGTTTAATCAGCTTTCTGTGAGTGGTGGTGTGTCGGCCTTCGCCATCGTCTTCTCTGATTTCTGAAGTCTTCATGACTTCTTCACCGCAAAGGGCATTTATAAGCGTAGATTTTCCTGCGCCGGAAGACCCCATTAGGCATATGGTAGCGCCTTCCTTCATATATTCGCTAAGTTCTTCAAGACCTATACCTAAAAGCGCCGATATAGCATGCACGCGCACTTTCTCTGAGATAGTCTCTACCTCTCTTACGTATCTTCCCACATTGTTACAAAGATCCGATTTTGTGAGGACCACAACAGGTGTCGCACCGCCTTGCATGGCAACGCTTACATATCTTGCAATTCGATTAAAGCTATAGTCTTCATTTAAAGATGTGACTATAAAGCAGTAATCCACATTTGCAACCATGTACTGCATTACTCCGGTTTTTGATTGATCCGGCCTTTGCAAAAAGCTCTTTCTTTCGCAAACCGAAAGAATCATAGACTCTCCCTGCGTATTTTTAATAAAATTCACATAGTCGCCTACAACAGGCAATTTGTCCGCATCAATCTCATAAAAGCTACCCTTCAACTTTGCAGGATATTCCTCTCCTTCAAAGCTTACGGTAAAACTGTTTTTTCTAACTTCCGTTATTCTTCCTAAATTTGTAGTATTCAATTCTTTGTCTCCTTATTTGTTCGTTTAGTAATAGCTTTAAATAATAACTTTTCCTGTATGGAGACCTTTAGAATGGAATGTTTTAAAAAAAGGTAAAAGAAAACCGTGACAAATATGCCACGGTCTAAAATCAATAATATTATCTAAAAAGAATTTATCTTAAAGAAACCGAGGTCACCATACAATATTCATTTACAATCTCTCTTTTTTCTACACGCATTTATGATTACCTCTCTTTCTTTTATATTTTTGTCACATGAAAAAGTTACCAAATTTAGAGCGATACGTCAATACATTAAATTATTTCTAATGTATCGGGTTCAACATGACACTTTAAAAATAAGATCTCCACGCCCGCATCTTTTGCTTCTTGTAAAGCAACTCCAAATTCAGGATGTGTGTCAACATTCGGCCTTACTTCATCCACTCCCGCCATTTGAATTACAAAAGCAAGGCTTGCTTTTATTCCCTTTTTTGCAGCTTTCACAAGCTCTCTTAAATGTTTAACGCCTCTTTCTGTAGGAGCATCTGGGAAGTACCCCATCCCGTCGATTTCAAGGGTGCAGCCCTTTACTTCCATTAGGTGTTTTTCATTTTCTTTTTCCATATAGAAGTCTATTCTTGAATCCCCGTATGTATACTCAGGAATCACTTTGTCATAGCCTTGTTTACTAAGCCATTCTTTTACAACTTTATTCGGGGCCTGGCTATCGATATTAAACAAAACTCCCGTGCTTTTTCTTACAGCCACTAGGTCGTACTTTGTTTTTCTTCCTTCACTCCCCGGAGCCGTGAGCCACACTTCGCATCCGGGTATCAATAGTTCTTTACAACGTCCCGTATTTTTCACGTGAACGGTTTCTTTGTGCCCGTCTATGTCGACTTCTGCTATAAATCGGTTGGGCCTTTTTATGAAAGTTGCTTTTGTAATGTTTTCGTATTTCATCTATTATAGTCCACCGATTCTTTCTTGATTATCTATCCAGGATTTTTGAGGTACCTCATGGATAATGTCCCCTTCCATGTAGTTTCCTATCAGGAAAGGAGAATTAGGGTCATGCAATTTGTTTTGAGCGTATATAACCGATGGCTCGGAATTTGCGTAGCAGTATCTGCAAAGGTGCATGCAGGTATTATATGCTCCTATATCGCAGGATAGGTAGCATGCGCACTCTGCTCTTGCGCCTTTCTTTTTAGGCACAATCAGTCTTTTCCCTATTGCTTTTTCATAGTCACTTACCTTCATGCATCCGCTGCAATCAGCACCGAATTCAGAAAGCTCATCTCCTTCTGCACAAGGCTTAACCGTCATTCCGCATTCGGTTGCAATCTTTATTATTTCTTTTCCAAGAAACAATCTGTCTTCTTTTGACACTTCCCTTGCTTCGGGGAAGTTTTTCTTTACCTTAGGGTACAGGTCAATAAAGCTTATAACGGCCGTCTTTGTGTATCCTTTTAAGCTTTCCGCAATCTGCCTAAACGCCTGCAAATGGTACTCTTTTGTGTATTTATCGGATAAAAGAATGGGGTCATATCTCCATCCGATGGAATCTACGCCCACTATATCAGACAAGGTTTTAAAATCTTCAATCAGCTTATGCTTATTTGGAACATTTGGCTCAATGTCTTTACCGTAAGAAGTTAGAGTCATAAACCAATACTGCCCGAAATCCTTTATTAAATCCATGTATGGAAACATAGGAGCAGGGTTCTTTGTGCAAAATCCGATTACATCAACTACTGAAGGATCTAACCTGTATTTGCTTACCTGCTTAGGATTGTAAGGGTTTCTTACGCACACAAATCCTTCTTTTATTCTGTTTGCAAACCACTTGGCATAAAATGCCGGTATGTCGGTTCTTTGGCCTGTATTAATAATCATTTACTATCCGTTCATCCCTTTAGATACTCTACGATGGGATCTGTGAAACTTATATCTGAAATATCATAAGAAGAAGATATCAGCTCAACCATCTTCTTTTCGTCTTCGGTTGCATCTTTCTTTTTCTTAATTGTACCTATAAACATCTTTAGTGCAAGCTTTGATGCAGCATTCATCTTATCGTAGTTAAATCCTCCTTGGCAATAAAAGGCTTGCATATACTGCTTTTGCTCCTCTGAAAGCAAATTTTGAAGCATTACATCAACTTCTTTACCTGCATTAGGGCATCCACCCACGCAGAAAAGTGCCAATCGCTTACCTTTCCATGCAGTAGCTTTATCCAGAAACCACTTAGATTTTACCACGTTTCCGGCCATTGCCCATCCGCCGTAAGCAATCGCATCATATTCTTCAAAGAAGCTTGCATCCTTCTTTTGCGCTGCTTTGAGCTCAAGTAAATCCCCCTCTGTTCTTTCTTTAAGCCACTCAGCATATTTCTTTGTAAAACCGGTCTGTGATGTATAGATTATTAATGTTTTCATATTTTACTTAAATTCCTTTCCATTTTCATGATTGTTTGTATGGTGTTAATCAGGCTCTTTTCATCAATTCCATCAAATATGCGCCCAATCACGTACTTACTGTGCTTCCCGTTATTATCATTTGATTCTAAGAACTCCCTTGCGGCATCCGTAACGACGATTCGCTGTTTTCTTTTATCTTTCTCATCCGGAACTGTCGCAATAAATCCCTTTTTCTCAAGTCTTAGAAGAATCTGTTTTACGTTTTGATGGGAGCTTCCCATTACATCGGACAGTTCATTTAAAGTCGGCGCTTCCTTGCAAAGGTTTATGCATATAATTGCAAAGAACTGCTTCCAAGTAATTTCTTTGAAATAAGCATCTGCCGCTGCCTGATACCTATTATCAAATGCACTCAAAAGTCCCAAAAGAAACGCTTGCGGAGGCATATCCCCAAAGTCAACATTGTCCATTTTCATCTCTTCGCTATAGTCCATATATCGCCCTCTATTCATCTTTACAAAAATAGGTAATGCATTACCTTGTTTAAATAAAGGTAACACATTACCTATTATGTGTCAAATACATTTTTGTCCTCTAACCGTCCCCCTAGGGTCAAAAGTCTGGCGGTTTCGACAGTAGTTTCGTTGAGCAACACCTTGCCACATTCTTCAGCGTCATAATCTACGCGGAATTTAATCAGAATCGCCTCCCGGTAGTTGTTTTATACCATCCAGACTTACCATGGACAGTGTCTTCATCTGCTTAACAGCAAGTTCTCTAAGCAACACTATCCTTTCTGACATTGTTTTGCCCTGTCCAATCAGGATTGCGTTATAGCTTTCCATATTTGCCAGAACAAGAAGCTGGTTCAACTCCGCTTCATCGCGAATATTCCCCTTCCTTCCGGGACTCTCATCTCTCCACTGCTTTGCAGTTTTGCCGAAAAGAACGACATTAAGCATATCCGCTTCATTGGCATACTTGTATGAAATCTGTTCCGGTGTCAGTTCCGGCGGTATCAGATAATCCTTGATCGCGTCGGTATGGATACGATAATTCAGTTTGGCTATCTCACGATTCAGATTCCAGTTAAGGGATAGGCGGCTGTTTTCATCCTTCTTAAGCCTCTGATAATCTTCAATAATATACAGTTTAAACTCCGAGGATATCCAAGAAGCAAACTCAAACGCAATATCTCGGTGAGCATAGGTGGCTGCATATCTCCCCTGTTTACTGACAATTCCTTTCGCTCCAGTTACTTCTATCCATCGTTTTGGAGTCATTACAAATCCATTATCACCCGCTTCATTTTTAATTGCCTCGAATTCGAGGCAATTAAAGCTTGGATTATGTAATATTTCCCATAGCCCAATGAATGATATTGTGCTTCGATTCCTCATCCAGTTTTGAATAACATATCCAGGATACTCTCCCTCTCGCTTCTTTGCGATATCGGTCAGGGAAATATACTCGTTTTCATAATCACTTGTATAAATCCCAATATCTATACCATCGGCATGTATAATCGTCTTCGGCATATTATTTCACCTCCCCGATCAGGTAATCATATAGCTTTTCAGCAGAACTGAAGTCGATATCATGGCCATTCTCGTCTGTGATCATGCCTGACTCATACTTTCGACCGTAGTCCAATTCATATATGAAATAGTCGATGTTTTCAACTTCATCCTTCAACAGTTTCCGAAGCAAAAACACCACCGTACTTTCATGAGAAATCTGAAGTGAAGCTCCGTTGCAAAAATCACATTCCACATTCTCCCTGCTATTCCGGAATAATTCATCGACTTTACTGACAAGATCTGAAGAATCCCTTAATCGATTCAGTATCTCAATAAATTCTTCTTTACTGACACTTGTACTGAATTCCTTTGCAGTTTCGTGCAAAACTCTGTGAATCATCACGCACCTCCGATGTTTTTCTTTTATCTTATGATATGCGTGATATCATGTCATTGGACGGATAATCCATAATCCTTGCTATGCAGCAATCAGCGAATAATACGCCTGTATTCGTTTTATGAAACAAATTGAATTTACTTCTACGGTCGGACAGTATTCATAAGCATACTTTGAGTATTGTTTTACTAACAAATCCTCCATATGAACATGGAACAATTCACTAAGGCGAAGAAGATTATCAACCGAGGGCAGTATTATTCCCTTAAACCATCTGTATACCGGTTGCGGGCATGACAATCCAAGATACTGTTGAATATCCTTTACGCTATATCCTTTCTCATATGCATATTTTCGGAGGTTGTTTCCGGTCTTCTCCATATCAATTATAGTTTTACTTTCAATCATTCGTCCTGTCCCCTTTTATTCTGTAGTAATCCTCCATCTCAACATCCAGAGTGATAGCTTTCGGACGGGTGTTGCTCATTTTCTGCAAAAGGCTCACGACTTCAACGTTCTGTTATGTGGGCAAGAAAAATCATCCAACCAGTTCAGCCTTTCTATATTCATATGACCTCCAACACCCTCCTGATATTTTCTTCATTCGGAATAATGATATTTATATCCACCTGCGGATGTTCCCTAACATATGCAACAAGGAAGTCCATCAAATTTTCTTTTGTTTCCATATAGTCATCTATGATCACCCGGTCACT
>JAEEGK010003012.1_pt1 | contig 42144 bp, 34 predicted proteins | sample 8958771 | NCBI WGS metagenome assembly JAEEGK01 (sample SAMN16246547, study PRJNA631951) | gut metagenome | biome: gut microbiome; feature: rumen; material: SC-attached | host: Bos | place: Iran: Karaj | collected 2018-10
CGGGAGACCCTTGTGGCAACGCAGGAGAAGTTTTCCGCCTTCCGCCTCATCGCCGGCCGCAATGGCCTTCTTGGCCTCGTTCAGGGTGGTGTTGATGAGGGCGCGCTGCTTGTTGTACAGGTTCTCCACGTACGGGCGGTACTCCATGAACTGCTCGTCGTCCGCAGCCTTCGCCATCGGTCCGGAGATGATGAGCGGGGTACGGGCATCGTCGATGAGGACGGAGTCCACCTCGTCCACGATGGCGTAGTGGTGCTTCCGCTGGACGAGGTCCGACATCCGGGTGGCCATGTTGTCACGCAGGTAGTCGAAACCGAACTCGTTGTTGGTACCGAAGGTGATGTCGCAGTCGTATGCCTTCTTGCGGGCGTCGGAGTTGGGCTGGTGCTTGTCGATGCAATCCACGCTCAGGCCGTGGAACTGGTAGAGCGGGCCCATCCACTCGGAGTCACGCTTGGAGAGGTAGTCGTTCACGGTCACCACGTGCACGCCCTTGCCGGCGAGCGCGTTGAGGAACACCGGGAGGGTGGCGACGAGGGTCTTGCCCTCACCGGTCGCCATCTCGGCGATGCTGCCGCGCTGCTCCTTGTTGGTCTTCAGGGAACCGTTCAGGACGATGCCGCCGATGAGTTGCACATCGTAATGGACCATGTCCCAGGTGATCTCGTTGCCGCCGGCCACCCAGTGGTTCTGCCAGACGGCCTTGTCGTCCTCGATGTGGACGAAATCGCGGCCGTGGGCCGCCAGGTTGCGGTCGAAATCCGTCGCCGTCACCGTGATGGTCTCGTTCTGGGCGAAACGGCGGGCGGTGGACTTCATGATGGCGAAGGCCTCGGGAAGGATCTCGTCGAGGCACTTCTCGATGGCGTCGTCCTCGTCCTTGACGAGTTTGTCGGACTCGGTGGCGAGGGCTTCCTTCTCGGAGACGGGGATGTCTTTCTCCATCTCCCCCTTGATCTCGGAGATGCGGTCCTCGAAGGGCTTCTCCACGGCGAAAATCTTCGCCCGCAGGGCGGCGGAACGCGCCCGGAGTTCATCGTCGGTGAGTGCGTCGATCGCCGGATAGGCCGCCAGGACCTTGTCCAGCATCGGCTTCACCTGCTTCATATCGCGGTCGGACTTGGATCCGAAAAGTTTCTTCAGTATATCTGTGAGTGCCATAGCATGCTTCTAATCGTTCAGTATGATTTTTAATCCTACAAAAATACGCATAATTCGGCGGATACACAAATTGTATTTCCAGCATTTTATCCTTATCTTTCGGCTTGATAAACCTTTTGCTGGAACCGATGGAAGAGAAAAAGAGTTTTTTCAAGTATGAGGGAGTGAACTACCTGCTCCCCTTCATCCTCATCACCTCGTGCTTCGCGCTGTGGGGATTCGCCAACGATATCACCAACCCGATGGTGAAGGCGTTCTCCAAGATCTTCCGGATGAGCGTCACGCAGGGCACCCTCACCCAGATGGCCTTCTACGGCGGCTACTTCGCGATGGCGCTTCCCGCCGCCATCTTCATCCGCCGCTTCTCCTACAAGAGCGGCATCCTGATGGGGCTCGGGCTGTACGCCACCGGGGCGTTCCTGTTCATCGCGGCCCGTTCCACCGGCTCCTACTGGCCTTTCCTCATCGCCTACTTCATCCTGACCTGCGGGCTCAGTTTCCTGGAGACCAGTGCCAATCCGTACATCCTCGCGATGGGCGACCCGGCCACGGCCACCCGGCGCCTCAACTTCGCCCAGTCGTTCAATCCCATCGGCTCCCTGTGCGGGATGTTCGTGGCGATGAACTTCATCCAGGCGCGCCTGAACCCGATGGACTCCGCCGCCCGGGCCACCCTCCCCGACGCGGAATTCGCGGCGATGCGCCAGTCGGACCTGGGCATCCTGATCAAACCCTACGTGGTAATCGGCATCGTCATCGTGGTGATGTTCCTCGTCATCATGCTGGCCCGGATGCCCAAGGTCAAGGAAGAGAACGCCCGCGGAATCGGGGCATCGCTGAAGTATCTGGTGGGCATCCCCCGCTACCGGGAAGGCGTGGTCGCGCAGTTCTTCTACGTGGGCGTGCAGATCATGTGCTGGACCTTCATCATCCAGTACGGCACCCGTATCTTCATGGAGCGCGGGATGAGTGAGATCGATGCGGAAGTGCTCTCGCAGAAGTACAACATCGCCGCCATGATCCTCTTCTGCTGCAGCAGGTTTATCTGCACTTACCTCATGAAGTACTTCAAGCCCGGGAAGATGCTCTACTGCTTCGCTTTCGGCGGCATCCTGTTCACCCTCGGGGTCATCTTCCTCCCGGGCGTGGCCGGCCTGTACTGCCTCGTCGCCGTCTCCGCCTGCATGTCCCTGATGTTCCCCACCATCTACGGCATCGCCCTCGAAGGACTCGGGGAAGACGCGAAGTTCGGCGCCGCCGGCCTGATCATGGCCATCCTCGGCGGCTCGGTCCTTCCGCCGCTCCAGGCGATGATCATCGACCAGGGCACCGTCCTCGGCATGCCGGCGGTGAACGTCTCGTTCATCCTCCCGACGCTCTGTTTCGTGATTATCGCCCTCTATGGACTCCGGGTACACCGGAAAGCGGTCTAGCGTCTCGCGCGAAGTCGAGAAACCTTAATCTCAGGAAGCATCCTGACCAGCGAGCCGAAGTGCTTGAAGGGAAGGATGCTTCCGTATTTCACGGCCTTCACGAGCGTGAAGAGGGACACGAACAGGAACCGCTCCCACAGCGGGCGGTTGATGTCGCACAGCCGCACCAGCGATCCCATATAGTAATTCCGGAAAATGACCTTCTCCTTCGGTTCCTCGCGCGTGGCCCGGTCATGCACGGCTCTTGCCTGAGGCACGATCCCGATCTTGAAGCCATGGTACCGCGCCCGGTCGCACCAGTTGTCGTCGTTGCCATAAAGCGGGAACAACGCATCGAACAGGCCGATGACCTCCAGCGCTTTCCGAGGCACCAGCCAATGCGCCGCCATGACCCGGCGGACACTCCTTTTGTCATTCTGAGCGGAGCGAAGAATCTTCCCGAATTGCGCATCCAAGCCCGTAAACCCGTCCGTCATCTGCAACGGACTCAGGACGGCGTATTCTGGGTGCGCCTCCGATGCGGCGATGAGCGTGCCGAGGGTGGAGGGTTCGATCCAGGCATCCTGATTCAGGAGATAGACGTAGTCGTAGCCCTTTTCCAGGGCGTAGCGCATGCCCATGTTGTTGGCCTCCGCGAAGCCCAGGTTGTCAGCGCTGCGGACCAGTTTCGCTTCCGGGAAATGCCCCTGGATCCAGTCGGCCGACCCGTCCGTCGAATCGTTGTCCCAGACGTACAGGTCCGCCGGCACTTCGGAGGCGCGGACGCTCCCGAGACACCGTTCCAGCCACTTGAGGCCGTTGAACGTGACGACGATAACGAGGATCTTCATACCTTGCAAAGATACGAAAAAAGTGCTTGTATCGGTCCATCGCCTGGCCCCATGCCCGCGTTTTCGGCCATTTTTGCCTGTACCGGTCCAAGTTTTGGCCCCATACGGGCAGTTATTTCCGTAATAATGGCTATTTTTGTCAGTTATGCCGAAGGTAAGCGTCGTCATCGTATGCATGAACAGGCCGGATCTGCTGTATCCGTGCCTGGAGAGCATGCGTGCCCGCAACGAGACCGAGTGCGAAGTCTGGGTGGTGGCCTACCGGTTCTCGGAGGAGAACCTGGCCCGTCTGAAGGCGGACTGGCCCGAGGTGAAGGTCGTCAAAAGCCGGGAACTCCGGGGCTTCTCGGAGAACAACAACCTCGCCCTGAAGCAGGTAACCGGGACGTACTGCTTCATCGTCAATGACGACACGCTGATGAAGATGCCCGTCATCGACCGCCTCCTCGCCGATTTCGACCGGCTTCCGGCGGATGCCGCCGTCGTGTCCCCGAAGATCGTCTTCCCCGACGGCCGGGTCCAAACCTGCGGCCGTGCCCCCTGGACCGCCTGGCGGTACGTGAAGCACTACCTCCACCGGGTCGATGAGACCGTCCCGACCCCATGGTCCATGAAGGACGGACTGTTCCGGACATGGACCGTCAACGGCGCCTGCTTCCTCATCAGGACGGAGGTTTTCCGGCAGGCCGGCTGGTTCGACGAGACCTATACCTTCACGCCGGAAGATATCGCCATCGGCCATCGGATCAACGAGATGGGATATACGGTCTGGACCGATGCCGATGTGGAGATCACCCACCTTGCCGGCGGCACCGTCTCCCGGTTGGAGGCCGCCATCAAGCCCACGCGCGTCCGCGGAGCGCTGCAGTTCTACAGCGGAGGCAGTACCCTCAAATATGCGCTCCTGGGCTCGTTCGTCTGGTGTGTCGAGGCGCTCCGCCGGATGAAATACCTGTTTGCAGACCGGTCCGATCCGGCCTCCCACGCATCCATCATGTATGCCACGGCCGGTAACGTGATGCATTCCATCTTCACCAAGCGCACTTCCAAGGAAATCTTTACCGAACTGTATCAGCAAACCCTTCAGTTCCCGCACCCATGAACCAACTCCACCTCAAGCAGGAAGCCGTCCGCTGCCTGCTCTGCGAAAACGCTCCCTGTACCGCCGCCTGCAGCCAGGGTGATCCCGCCCGGGCCGTCCGGGCCGTCCGTTTTGACAACCATGCCCTGGGTGCCCGCCTGTTCGCGGCCATCAGCGAAAAAGACCTGGAGGCCGCCGAGAACGCCTGTATCCACTACGACCGGCCCGTCCGCCTGCGGGAGATCGCCAAGGCGCTGCCGGCCCCGGCTCCCGTGTCCGACCTTCCTTCCCTGGAAATCGATTTCTGCGGCCTTCACTGCGAGAACCCCTTCTTCCTGGCTTCTTCCGCCATCTGCACGAACTACGAGATGGTGGCCGCGGCCCTGGAAGCCGGTTGGGCCGGCGTGTACTACAAGACCATCTGCCTGCAGGACATTCAGGAAGTCTCCCCCCGCTTTGATGCCGTAAGGCGGGCCGACGGCAGTTTCGCGGGCTTCCGCAACATGGAGCAGTTGTCGGAGAATCCGGTGGAGATGGATTTCGACATACTCCGTCGGCTCAAGCAGAACTATCCCACCAAGATCATCGTCGCCTCCATCATGGGGCAGACGGAGGAACAGTGGATCGAACTCGCGAAGATGGCCGAGGAAGCCGGCGTCGATGCCGTGGAACTCAACTTCTCCTGCCCGCAGATGCGTCTCGCCGGCATGGGCAGCGACGTGGGCCAGAACCCGGAACTCGTCACTTTCTACACGGCCTATGTCAAGCGGTCCGTCAGCATTCCCGTCATCCCCAAGATGACGCCGAACGTCGCGTCGATGACCCAGTTCGCGCTGGCCGCCCATTTCGCCGGGGCCGACGGCATCTCCGCCATCAACACCATCAAGTCCGTGACCCTGGGCGCCGAAGTGAACGGCCGGCGGATCATTTCCGGCTACTCCGGAACGGCGGTCAAGCCCATCGCCCTCCGGTTCATCCAGGAGATGGCGGGCAACCCCATTATGCCCGGCCTTCAGTTGTCCGGCATCGGCGGAATCACCACCTGGCGGGATGCGCTGGATTTCATCCAGTTAGGCTGCCAGAACGTGCAGGTGTGCACAGCCGTCATGCAATACGGCTACCGCATCATCGACGATCTCATCGACGGTATGAAGAACTACATGGCCTCCCGAGGCGTCTCCCGCGTGGAGGACCTGGTGGGCGAGGAACTTCCCAGTTTTGTCCGTACCTCGGACCTGGACCGCACGACGGTCGTTTACCCGGTCATCGACCGGAGCACCTGCATCGGCTGCGGCCGCTGCTACGTATCCTGCCGGGACGGCGGACACCAGGCCATCACCTTCGGTGAAGACCGCCAGCCCCGTATCGTGGGAACCAAGTGCGTCGGCTGCCACCTGTGCTACCTCGTGTGCCCCACCGATTCCATCGGCCTCTCCAAGCGCGTACCCAAAAGGAAGTAAGAGACGACCATGCCTTCCAGCGCCAATATCCGCATCGCCCGCAACACGACCGTCATCTACATCCGGATGGCGGTCACGATCCTCGTGGGTCTCGTCACGAGCCGGCTGGTGCTGCAGGCGCTGGGAGCGTCGGACGTGGGCATCTACAGCGCCGTCGGTAGCGCCGTAGCCCTCATCTCCTTCATCACGGGCGCCCTGACCGCGACGACGGTCCGGTTCATGAACTTCGAGATGGGGAAGGCCGGCGGCGATACGAACCGGATGTTCAACGTATGCCACGTCATCCATATCGGCGGTGCCCTGGTGCTGTTCCTGCTGCTGGAATCCATCGGCCTGTGGTACATCCACACCCATCTGAACGTTCCGCCCGGGAAGGAAACGGACGCCATGTTCGTCTTCCAGGTATCCACCGTCGTCGCGTGCCTCGGCATAGCCAATGTCCCCTTCCAGAGCCTGTTCAACGTCCATGAGCGCTTCACCACCGTCGCCGTCGTGGACATTGTCAATGCACTCGTGAAACTCGGCCTCGTCATCGGCCTGCTCTACTGGAAGGGCAACGGCCTGCGGCTGTACGCCGTCCTGATGAGCGTCACGACGTGGATCTCCTTCATCGTCTATCACTGGCTCTGCCATCGCCGCTGGCCCCAAATCATCCGCTGGAAGCCGGTCCGGGAACGGAAGGCCTACCGGGAGGTCCTGGTGTTCAACAACTACAACCTCCTCTCCTCCGCGTCGATGATCGCCCGTTCCCAGGGCTCCAACATGCTCATCAACGCCTTCTTCGGCACGACGGTCAATGCCGCCTATTATTACGCCGGCACGGTCCAGAACTATGTGAACCAGTTCATCGCGAACTTCGACACGGCCGCCGCCCCGCAGATCACCCAGAACATCGGCGCAGGCAACGAGGGCCGTTCCGTCGCCCTCGCGGAGCGCGTCTGCCGCATCTGCATCCTCCTGTTCCTGCTGCTGTTCTTCCCCCTCTGGAGCGAACTGGACTTCATCATGAACCTCTGGCTCGGAGCCGACAGGATCCCCCCGGGGACCGTGCAGATGTGCCGGTGGACCCTGCTCGTCGCCGCCGCCTCGGCCACCTCGGCCGGCCTTGCCCAACTCATCAACGCCTACGGCCGCATCAAGTGGTACAAGATCGAATTCAGCGTCCTGTACCTCGGCTGCCTCGTCGCAGGATGGCTCCTGTTCCGGGCGGGTTACCCCGCCTATACCATCATCGTCTGCTTCGTGGCGGCGGACCTCCTGAGCCGCGTCATCCAGTTGGTTCTCCTGCATTTCCAGTTCGGATTCGACGTGAAACGGTTCCTGAAGGAAGCCTACCTGCGTCCGGCCGTCGCCGCCGTCATCCTCATCGCCTGGCTCGCCTTCTACCGCCTCCTCCCGCTGGAAAGCGCCTGGGCGAAACTGGGCGGCATCCTGCTCACCGGTTGCGAGACTGCCGCGGTGCTGTTCTGCGTCGGCCTGAAACCCGGTGAGCGGAAGGAAATCCGCCGTTTCCTGGGCCGCAGATGGCACGAGTGGGAACTGGACCATCACCATGACCGGGTCGTTCAGAAAGCATGGAAGAAGCGCTTCGGCCGCACCATCGACTGGAACAATCCCCGCGACATCAACGAAAAGATCCAGTGGCTGATGTGCCATACGGACACATCGGCCTGGACTCCCCTCTCCGACAAGGTGAAAGTCCGCGGATACGTGAAGGGAAAAGGCCTCGGAGACCTCCTGGTTCCCCTGCTCGGCACCTGGAAGCACTCGGCCGACATCCCGTGGGATACCCTTCCGGAGAAGTTCGTCCTCAAGTGCAACCACGACAGCGGCTCCGCGCACATCATCGACCGGAACACCGACCGCAAGGCCGTCGGAACCGCCCTGGACGAAGCCCTGAGGCAGAAGTACGGCTATCGGCACGGCGAACTGCACTACAACGGCATCGTCCCCTGCATCCTCGCGGAGGAATACCTGGACAGCGGAGAAGCCGTTCCCGTCGATTACAAAGTCTGGTGTTTCGACGGCCGGCCCTACTGCATCTGGGCCTGCCAGGACCGCAGCGCGGACCATGTCTATGTCAATATCTACGACCTCGACTGGAACCCGCGCCCGGAGGTCTCCGTCACCGCCGGCCACTACCTTACCGGGGACGGCACCCTTCCCCGCCCCGTCACGCTGCAAAGGATGCTCGAGGCCGCCGCCACGCTCTCCGAAGGCTTCCCCGAGGTCCGGGTGGATTTCTATGAAGTCCGCGGCCGCCTCTACTTCGGCGAGATGACCTTCGCCGGCCAGGCCGGCTTCATGGACTATTTCACGCCCGGATTCCTCCGGGAACTGGGCGACCGGGTAAAACTCCCCCGCCGATGAACCGCAAAGTCATATACACCTGCCTGACGGGCGGCTACGACCGCCTGGAACAGCCCGCCGTCGTGGATCCGTCCTGGGACTATGTCTGCTTCACGGACACGGAGGGACGCGACGGTGTCTGGCAACTCCGGAAGATTCCCTGCGACAGCCCGGACCCGGTGACCCGTTCCCGCTATCCCAAGATCCTGGCCCATCAGGTCCTGCCGGAGTATGCGTACAGCGTGTACATGGACGCGAACATCCGTATCACGGACGCCGCCTTCTACCGCATCGCGGACCGGCTCGTCGCCGACGAGATCACGTTCGCGCAGGTGGAGCACCCGGACCGGGACTGCGTGTATGAGGAACTCCGGTACTGTTACCTGAAGGACAAGGTCGATACCCGGACCGCCTTCCGCCTGCATCGGAAATGGACCGCCGAAGGCCTCCCCCGTCATGCCGGACTCTACGAGAACAACCTCCTTTTCCGCCGGCACAACATCACGGAAGCCCGCGCCCTGGACGAAGCCTGGTGGAAGGGCTGGGAAAGCGGCGTTCCCCGCGACCAACTGTGCCTGATGCCCATCTTCCTCCGCCACGGCATCCACCCGGCCCTCCTGCTCGGCAAGGGCCTCAACGCCCGCAACGTGCCTTTCCTGAAATACACCCTCCATCCCCCGACCGGGAAAGAAAATACCCCGGGCCGACTGACCTGGGGCAATGTAGTGTACCGCGTCCGCCTTGCTTTCCGGCGGGCCGTGCTGCTGTTCCTCCGATAACTATTCCGGCTTGTAAGAGTCCTTCAGCGCCGTCGTCTTGTTGAAGACGGCCAGTTCCGGCGTGGAGTCCTTGTCCTTCACATAGTAGCCGGTGCGCTCGAACTGGACGGCGATGCCGGAATTGTCCTCCAGGAGGGCGGGCTCGGCATAGCCTTCCGAGACGATGAGGGAATCCGGATTCAGGAAGTCCTTGTAGTCCTTGTCCTCGGGAACCTGGGACATGTCCGCCAGGGTGAAGAGGCGGTCGTAGTTGCGGACCTCCAACGGCTTCGCGTGCGGGACGGAGACCCAGTGGATGGTCCCCTTGACCGAACGCCATTCGCCCGTGACCGGATGGGTGGACGGATCGTAGGTGCAGATAAGTTCAACCACCTTTCCTTCAGCGTCTTTCACCACCTCATTGCATTTGATGATATAGGTGTACTTGAGACGGACCTCGCCGTCCGGCTTGAGGCGGAAGAACTTCTTCGGCGCATCCTCCATGAAGTCCGCCCGGTCGATGTAGAGTTCCCGGCTGAACGGGACCCTGCGGGTCGCGCCCTCCGGCTCCGCCGGATTCAGCGGGCAGTCGAACCACTCGACCTGGCCTTCCGGATAGTTGGAGATGGTGACCTTGACGGGGTCCTGGACGACCATGTACCGGTTGGACCGGGCGTTCAGGTCCTGGCGGACGCACCACTCCAGGAGTTGGATGTCCATGAGTTGGTCACGCTTGGAGACGCCGATCTTGTCGCAGAACATCCGGAGCGCCTCGGCCGTGTAGCCGCGGCGCCGGACGCCGCACAGGGTAGGCATCCGGGGATCGTCCCAACCGCTCACGAGGCCTTTCTGCACCAGTTCGAGCAGTTTCCGCTTGGACATCAAGGTGTACGTAAGGTTAAGGCGCGCAAACTCGTACTGGTGAGAGGGATAGATTCCCAGCGTCTCGATAAACCAGTCGTACAGCGGACGGTGTACGTCGAACTCCAGGGTGCAGATGGAATGGGTGATGTGCTCGATGGAATCGCACTGGCCGTGCGTGTAGTCGTACATCGGGTAGATGCACCACTTGTCGCCGGTGCGGTGATGGTGCGCGAACTTGATCCGGTACAGGAGCGGGTCGCGGAACATCATGTTGGGATGGGCCATGTCGATCTTCGCGCGGAGGACCTTCTCCCCTTCCGCATACTTGCCGTCGCGCATCTCACGGAAGAGCCTGAGGTTCTCCTCGGGGGTACGGTCGCGCCAGGGGCTCGGGGTGCCGGGTTTCTCCACGGTGCCGCGGTTCTGCCGGATTTCCTCCTGCGTCTGGTCATCGACATAGGCGAGGCCCCGGTTGATGAGGTCCTCGGCCCACTGGTACAACTGGTCGAAATAATCGGAGGCGTAGAGTTCCTTGTCCCAATGGAAGCCCAGCCACTGGATGTCCTCCTTGATGGAGTCCACGTACTCGGTGTCTTCCTTCGTGGGATTCGTGTCGTCATAGCGGAGATTCGTCTTGCCGCCGTACTTCTGCGCCAGGCCGAAGTTCAGGCAGATGGATTTCGCATGTCCCAGGTGCAGGTAGCCGTTCGGCTCCGGCGGGAAACGGGTCATGACGGAGTCCACTTTGCCCGACGCGAGGTCGGCTTCGATGATTTCTTCGAGGAAATTCAGTTTGCGTTCTTCCATGGCATGTTACCTTATAGGGAACAAAGGTACGCATTTTAAATTATTTTTACTAACTTCGCAGCGTACTAAAAACAAACTGACCTATGGGTTTACTGCATGCCAGGCTGGCCAAATACGACCTGCCGCAAAAAATGATTGAGAAGGGAGTCTATCCCTATTTCCGCGAGATCGAAAGCAAGCAGGGCACGGAAGTCGAGATGGAGGGCCATAAGGTCCTGATGTTCGGTTCCAACGCCTATACGGGCCTCACCGGTGACGAACGCGTCATCGAGGCGGGTGTCAAGGCCCTCCGCCAATATGGTTCCGGCTGCGCCGGTTCCCGTTTCCTGAACGGCACCCTGGACATCCATGTCCAACTGGAAAAGGAACTCGCCGCCTTCGTGGGCAAGGACGAGGCCCTGTGCTTCTCCACCGGCTTCACGGTGAATTCCGGCGTCATCCCCCAACTTCTCACCCGGGAAGACTACATCATCTGTGACGACCGCGACCATGCCTCCATCGTGGACGGACGCCGCCTTTCCTTTGCCAAGAGCCTGCACTACAAGCACAATGACATGAAGGACCTGGAGCGCTGCCTGCGCCGCTGCCCCAGGAATTCGGTCAAACTCATCGTCGTGGACGGTGTCTTCTCGATGGAAGGCGACCTGTGCAAACTTCCGGAGATCGTGGAGTTGAAGCACAAGTACGACAACGTCGTCATCATGGTGGACGAGGCGCATGGCCTCGGCGTCTTCGGCCGGCAGGGCCGCGGCGTCTGCGACCACTTCAACCTGACGAAGGAGATCGACATCATCATGGGGACCTTCTCCAAGTCCCTCGCCTCCATCGGCGGTTTCGTCGCCGCGGACAAGATCATCATCAACTGGCTCCGCCATACGGCCCGCACCTATATCTTCAGCGCCTCCGCCACCCCGGCCGCCACGGCCAGCGCCCTGGAGGCCCTGCATATCCTGCAGCAGGAGCCCAAGCGCATCAAGGCCCTCTGGGACGTTACCAACTACGCGCTCATGAAGTTCCGCGCCGCCGGCTTCGAGATCGGTGACACCGAGAGCCCCATCATCCCGCTGTACGTCCGCGACCTGGAGAAAACCTTCATGGTCACCAAGATGGCGTTCGACGAAGGCGTGTTCATCAACGCCGTCATCCCGCCGGCATGCGCCCCGCAGGACACCCTCGTCCGCTTCGCGCTGATGGCCACCCACACCCGGGCGCAGGTGGACCGCGCCGTCGCCGCCCTCGTCAAGGTATTCAAAGAATTAGATATCATCAAATGATTCTGTCCATGACCGGCTACGGCAAGGCCGAAGCCCAACTTCCCAACGGAAAACTGACCGTCGAAATCCGCACCCTGAACAGCAAGAGTGCGGATATCAATATCAAGACACCGCTCCTCCCGAAGGAGAAGGACATCCCGGTCCGGAAGAAACTCGCCGACCGCCTCCAGCGCGGCACCATCGACTTCTTCCTCACCTATGAGGCCGGAGCCGCGGACGCCGCACGGCCCATCAACGCCGATGCGCTGAAGTCCTACTACAACCAAGTCATGCTGCTCCGCCGGGAACTCCCCGGCTTTACCGCTCCCGGTGACGAAGCCAACAGCGAGATCCTCGCCGCCCTCCTCCGCCTCCCCGACGTGGTGGACGCGAAGAAGGCCGACGTCCTCACCGATGCGGACTGGCCCGCGGTGGAACAGGCCATCGACGCCGCCATCGACCATCTCCTCGAGTTCCGCAGCCAGGAAGGCGCGGTCCTGTACCGCGATGTCACCGGCCGCATCCGGACCATCCTGGGCCTGTATGACGAGGTCGAGAAACTGGAAGGCGAGCGTATCGAGACGGTGAAGGCCCGTATCCTCAAGAACCTCGAGGACCTGGCCCAGAAACCCGATCCCGCCCGTTTCGAGCAGGAACTCATCTTCTACCTGGAAAAGTACGACATCAACGAGGAGAAGGTCCGCCTGCGCCAGCACTGCCGCTATTTCATGGAAACGATCGACGGGGAGCCATACCCCGGCAAGAAACTCGGCTTCATCATCCAGGAGATGGGCCGCGAGATCAACACCACCGGTTCCAAGGCCAATCACGCCGGCATCCAGCGGCTGGTCGTCCAGATGAAGGACGAACTGGAGAAGATCCGGGAGCAGTCGATGAATATCCTGTAGATTCCTTCGCTTCGCTCGGAATGGAAAAGAGGAGGCCGCCCTGAAAAGGCGGCCTCCTTCGCTTTATTTCCGGTAATCGATCCGGCCCCAGAAGATGCCGTAGCAGCCGTCCTGGACGATGGGCGTCGGAACGCCGTCCATGTTCGGCAGATATACCATCTCTTCGAGGAACGTGTGCGAATGGCCGCCCACGATGAGGTCGAGGTTCCGGGTCCTGGCGCACAGGACCGGGTCGGTGATGTCGCCGGGGGTGTGCTCCTCGTAGCCGATGTGCGTCAGGGCGATCACGAGGTCGCAGCCCTCATCGACCTTCAGGAGGTCCGCATATTTCTGCACGGTCTCCACCATCGGGAACTCGGGGACACGTTCGGCGATGTCGGCCGCCACCATCGACTTGAGGTCACACAGGACGCCGATCACGCCAATCTTCAGGCCGGCCTTCTCCACGATGACATACGGCTTGATGTACTTTCCCGCCTCGAAGGGCGAGAAATCATAGTTGCACACGACAACCGGCATCTCCAGCGAGGAAAGCCGGCGGCCCAGGTCCTCCAGGCCATTGTCGAACTCGTGGTTCCCCAGGGTGACCACGTCATATCCCATGGCATTGAGCGCCTGGATTTCCAGGTTTCCGCCGAGTTCCGAGAAATAGGTCGTCCCCTGGCTGAAGTCGCCCGCATGGAGGAGCAGCACATTCTCCGGGCCGTCCGCCGCGCGGAGGCTGTCCAGGTAGGCCGCCCTTTCGATCACGCCGCCCATGCCGGGATACTCCTCGTCACGGACGGGTTCGAAATGGCTGTGCGTATCGTTCGCATGCAGGATGACCAGATGGTGCTCCGGCTCCGCTTTCCCGGCTTGCCAGAGGTAGCCCACACCCGCGGCCAGGGCCACGGAGAGGCAGATGAAGAGGATTCTTGCCGTCTTGTCCATACCTTAATCCTCCATCACGACGCGTCCGTCTTTCTGATAGTCGATGGTCTCTCCGGCGGCTTCCTTCGCACGGATGAAATCCAGCATCACATCCTTCATCAGCACCGACGTGAGTTTCACGTCCTCCGCCCGGGCACCGACGGCGATGCCGTCACCGCCGGAGAGGAGGAAATCGATCGTGGCCACGTTGTAGAGCCGATTCGGGTCGATGGGCGCTCCGTCCACCTCCGCCTCCACGATCTCGTGGGCCTTGACCTTCACCCGGCAGCCGCTGACGGCCTGGAAGGCGGGCGTCTTCGCGAGTTGGTCCAGCAGGCGCCGGAGTTCGCTCCCCCGCACCTTCGCCAGGCACATGTAATTCTTGAACGGGAACATGGATTCGATGTCATCCAGCGTGACGGCCCCGGCCGGCATCGGGACACGGATCCCGCCGTAATTGGTGAGGGCGAACTCCACCGGGACCTTGAAAAAGTCGGAGGCCTTCGCCCGGAGGGCATCCGCAGCCAGGTTCCCGATCGGGAGGTCGCACTCCGTCCGGGGATTGTCCATGAAACGGGCATTATGGCCCACCACTACCTTGAGATGGGCCATCCGGGGCTGGACTTCCATCAGGAGCGCAGCCACCTCGGGCGTAGCGCCCTCCGTGAACCGGGCTCCGCTGGGGGCCACATAGGCATCGTCATCGAACGTGCCTAAGGCCGTATCGACGTTCTCGGCGTTCACCGGAACCACGCCGGTCCGGCTGCCGTCCATCGGGATGCGCGTCCACTCCATCCGCGGCCCCTGCTGCGAGCAGGAGGCCGCGGCGAGGAGACAGAGCGCGATTAACTCTGCTTTAACCACTTCCAAAGGTCTTTAAAGGTCGATTTCTTTCCGAACATCAGGATGCCCACCTTGTAGATCTTCGCCGACGCCCAGGCGCAGGCGATGAAGGTCAGGATGAGCAGGCCGATGGACAGGCACAACTCCCACATCGGGACGCCGAAGGGCAGGCGGGCCAGCATGACGATCGGCGAGGTGAAGGGAATCATCGAGCCCCACCAGACGATGCTGCTTTCCGGAGCGCGGAAGGCGTAGAAGGCCACGAGGAATCCGATCAGGAGCGGAATCGTCACCGGCAGTTGCAGTTGCTGGGTGTCCGCCTCGTTCTCCACGGCCGAGCCGATGGCCGCGAACAGCGACGCATACAGCAGGTAGCCGAAGACGAAGAACAGCAGGAAGGAGATGATCAGTTGCGGATAGTTCAGCGAACCCAGGGTGCCCAGGACCGCCTGCATGCCGGTGGGACCGTCGCCCACGGCCGTGGTGTCCGTGAGGGCCTGGAGGTCGATGGTGTTCCCCATCGCATCGTTCATCGAGGTCATCCCCGGCAGCGCCTCCACCTGGTTCTGGCTCAGGTCGCCCGTGATCTTGTCCATGCCGATGACGCCGCCCAGGATACCGATGATCAGGAGCGTCAGGACGATCCACAGCAGGAACTGGGTCAGGGCCACGAGGGCGACGCCGATGATCTTGCCGAACATCAGTTCCGTGGACTTCACGGAAGAGACGAGGACCTCCACCACGCGGCTGGTCTTCTCCTCGATGACGCTGGACATCACCATGCCGCTGAAGATGACGATGAACATGTACAGGGCCATCGCCAGGACCATCGAGACGATCATGTACACCTCGCTCTGGGAGATGGTCTCCTTGCCTTCGTCATCGACGGTATAGGATGTGAGACGGACATTGGAGTGGACGTCTTCCATGATCTGCTCCAGGCCGGGAATGTCATAGGAATTGATCCGGTAGGCCTCCACGGCGTCGTTGATGCGGTTCTCGATCACCTCGGCCGTTTCCATGCCCATGGGCTTGTCGGCATAGGTGGTCGCGGTCACCGACTTGGTGGCGGTGTCCAGGGGGGAGACATACAGGAGGATGTCCGCGTCGAAGTCTCCCAGCCGGTTCTTGACCGCTTCGGGATCCGTCTCGGACAGTCGGGTGAACGTCAGTTGCTTGGTGTTCTCCAGTTTCTCCATCACGATGCCGGAGTTGTCGATGACGGCGATGCGCTTGGAATCGCCCTCGGCCTTGAGCATCACGAAGAGCATCACGGCGTACATGCCCGCGAACAGGATCGGAACGCCGAAGGTGGTGAGCAGGAAAGACTTCTTCTTGACCTTGTTCAGGTATTCCCGCTGGATGATGATGCCTAATTTCTTGAAATTCATGCTATTTTCCCTCCCCTTCCGTTTCAGTTACGAGTTTGATGAAGATGTCGTTCATGCGCGGGACGAGTTCGCGGAACGAATTGATGCGGATCCCTTCTTCCATCAGGGCCCCGAGCCGGGCGCGGGCGTCGGCCCGGGCGACGACCTCCGTCTGGCGGATGTAGTCCTTCGTATATTCGATTTCCACGTTGTCCTCGCCGAAGCGGTGGCGGATGTCGTCCGTCCCGCCGGTGATGATGAGCCGCGCCTTGTTCAGGAGGGCGATCTCATCGCAGAGTTCCTCCACCGATTCCATGTTGTGGGTGGACAGGATGATCGTGGCACCCTCCTCCTTGAGCCGGAGGATTTCCTTGCGGATCAGGTCCGCATTGACCGGGTCGAAGCCGGAGAACGGTTCGTCCAGGATCATCAGGGACGGCTTGTGGACCACGGTGGTGATGAACTGGACCTTCTGGGCCATGCCCTTGGAGAGTTCCTCCACCTTCTTGTTCCACCAGTCCTGGATGCCGAAACGGACGAACCAGGCCTTGAGTTCGCGGGCGGCGTCGCGGGAGGACATGCCCCGCAGTTGCGCCAGGTACATCGCCTGGTCGCCGACCTTCATCTTGCGGTACAGGCCGCGTTCCTCCGGGAGGTAGCCGATGTGCGCGACATCGTCGTCCGTGATGGGACGGCCGTTGAACCAGACCTCGCCCGAGGTCGCCATCGTGATGCGGTTGATGATGCGGATGAGCGTGGACTTGCCCGCTCCGTTCGGTCCCAGCAGGCCGAAGATCTTCCCTTCGGGGATGTCGATGGACACGTCCTGGAGCGCCACCTTCTCTCCGAAGTGTTTGGTCACATGCTTGACTTCTATGATTGCCATATCCGTGTTGTTTTCTGCAAATATAGAAAGTATTTATTGAAATGCAATAAAAAATTTCTAAATATTCAAAATTTTTGTTGTTAGTTCAACCAGCAGGTCCGCCGGGGTGGCCTCCCCCACTTCGCCGCCTTTCCCTTTATAGTCATAGTCATTGAGCAGGGAAATGACCCGCATCGCCTGCTTCAGCGAATACTTCCGGACAGCCGCGTCGTACTCCTTGTGGAAGAACGGTCCCAGGACCTTCACCTTCAGGGACTGTTCGTTCCCCTGCCCGGCCTGGATGAGGGCGTGGTACCGCAGGATGCGGTTGAAGTGCATGTACAAGGCGCTCACGGCCATCGGCATGAAGAATCTGGGGGTCTCGCCGATGTTCAGGGCCACTTTCACCGCCCGCGCGGCATCCCGGAACGAGAGCGCCTTCGTCAATTCGAAGACGCTGAACTGCCGGCTGATGCCCACATTCTTCTCGATGTCCTCCGCCGTGATGGATTTCACACCCTCGGGGAGATTCTTCAGGAGTTTGTCCGTCTCCACCGCGATCTTGCCCAGGTCGGTGCCGGCATATTCCACCAGCAACTGGGCGGCTTCCGGCTCGATCTTCAGTCCCCGTTCGCCGTAGAAGGACACGATCCACTGCTGCGTCTCGTAATCCTTCAGGGGCAGGGACTCCACGATCACGCCCTGCTTGAGGACGCTCTTGTACAGGGCCTTCCGCTTATCGACGGACGCCCCGTGCAGGAGGATCACCAGCACGGTGGAATCCAGCGGTTTCTGGCAGTAGAGGGCGAGGTCCTCCAGGGTCTTCATCACCTGGGCCTCCTTCACCACCACCAGTTGCCGCTCCGCCATCATCGGGAAACGGCGCGCCGCGGTGATCACCGCATCGGCATCCACGTCGGCCCCGTAGCAGATGAGTTCGTTGAAATCCTTCTCCCAGTCCTGCAGGCAGTTGTCGATGACGGCCTGGCACAGGAGTTCGGGGTAGTACGGCTCCTCCCCCATGAGCAGGTACACCGGCTTGAACACGCCGGAGCGGACCTCCTCGATGAGATTCCGGACTTGCCGGTCCGTTTCGATATAAGACTTTCCCGCCACTATTTCAACTCGAATTCCACCGTTCCCCGGACATCCTGGGCAGAGGCCGCGACGATGGCACGGAAGAGGCCCTTTTCGGCCACCCAGGCATGCTTGTCGGCATCGAAGAAACTGAGCGCCTCCCTGTCGATGGTGAAACTTACGTCGGCCTTCTGACCGGGTTCGAGGCAGACCTTGGCAAAGCCCTTGAGTTCCTTGGCGGGACGGCTGACGGAGGATTCCGCATCGGCGATGTACAGTTGGACGACCTCGGCGCCGGCGACGGAGCCCGTGTTCTTCACGGGGACGGTGACCGTCACGGTGCCGTTCTCCTTCATGGACTTCCGGTCGATCTTCGGCTCACCGAACTCGAACGTGGTGTAACTCAGACCGTGGCCGAACGGGAACAGGACGCCGCCGTGCAGGTCGTACCAGCGGTAGCCCACATAGATGCCCTCGGTGTATTCCATGTCCAGGACGGGCATTCCGTCGATGGTGGTGCCCCGGAGGATACCGGGATACTGCGCCTCGGTCTGGACCGGATTCTTGTCATAGGAGACGGGGATCGTGAACGGCAGGTGTCCGGACGGGTTTACGTCGCCGGACAGGACATCGGCCAGGGAGTGGCCGGCCTGGGTGCCCAGGTACCAGTCCTGGACGATGGCGGGAACCTGCTCCACCCACGGCATCGCCACGGCGTTGCCGGAGATGTTCACCACGACGAGTTTGTCCGTCACCCCGGCCAGCGCCTCGATCACGGCATCCTGGCCGTACGGAAGGCCGTACTGGACGCGGTCCAGCCCTTCCGAATCCTGCCGGTCGGCCTTGTTCAGGCCACCGATGAAGATCACGTAGTCGGCGCCTTCCGCCGCCTTCACCGCATCGGCGATCAGGGTGGCGGCATCCCGGCCTTCCCGGAGGTCCTGGCCGGTGGAAACACCGTTGTATTCGCCGCCCACGTCACCCACGTAGCCGCGCTCCCAGACGACCTCGGCGCCGGGATAACGGGCCTTGATACCGTCCAGCGGGGAAACTTCCAACTTCGCCTTCAGCGAGGAGGAGCCGCCGCCCACGGTCATCATCTTGACCGCGTTCTCGCCCACGACGAGGATCTTGCCGGGGTTGGCAGCCATCGGCAGGACACCGTCGTTCTTGAGGAGGACGATGGACTCGGCGCCGATCTTCCGCGCCGCGGCGTAATGCTCCGGCGAGGTCTGGCTGCCGAACGGCCGGTTGCGGTCCATGGAGGTGCGGAAAACCAGGCGCAGGAGCCGCTTCACGCGGGCGTCCAGTTCCTCGGTACCGATCTCGCCCTTCAGGATGGCATCCTTGTAGGCCTTGGCCAGGTAGTAGTTGTCATAGGCGTTGGTCTTGCCCATGGTGAGACCGTCGGTCCAGGAACCGTATTCCAGGTCCACACCGTGCTTCGCGGTCTGGAGGGTGTTGTGCACGCCGCCCCAGTCGCTGATGACCACGCCGTCGAAGCCCCATTCCCCGCGGAGGATCTTGTCCAGGAGGACCTCGTTGGAGCACAGGTGCTCGTCGTTGTACAGGTTGTATGCCGCCATGATGGACCAGGCGTGGCCCTTCTGGACCGCCGCCTTGAAGGCAGGCAGATATATCTCATAGAGAGTGCGGTCGTCCACGATCGTGTTCGCCGTATGGCGGTTCACCTCACTGTTGTTCAGGGCATAATGCTTCACGCACACCGCGACGCCGTTGGACTGCACGCCCTCGATGTAAGGGACCACCATCTCGCCGGCCAGATACGGGTCCTCGCCCATGTACTCGAAATTGCGGCCGTTCAACGGGAAGCGGTAGATGTTCACGCCGGGGCCCAGCAGGACGGTCTTGTTCCGGTAGCGGGCCTCTTCACCGATGCTCTTGCCGTACAGGCGGGAAAGTTCGCGGTCCCATGTGGCGGCGAGGCCGCTCAGGGCCGGAAACGCCGTGATGGAGTCGTTCGTCCAACCGGCCTGGTCCCACTCGTCCCAGAGCACTTCCGCGCGGATGCCGTGGGGACCGTCGGTGCACCAGATCTCGGGAATGCCCAGGCGCGGAACGCCGGGCGAACTGAACTTGGACTGGGCGTGGACCATCGCGATCTTCTCGTCGAGGGTCATCTTCGAGAAGGCGTCGTCCACCCGCGCTTCGAGGGGCTGGGCATCGTCCAGATAGACGGGGAGATTCGATTGCTTCCGGGGTGCCTGCCCGCACGCGACGGCGACAAGGGCCAGGCCAAGGAGGAGGGATCTGCAGTTCATTCGGTCAGTATTTTAATAACTTACAAATATAAACAAAATCTGCGGAAAAACTCCCGCAGACTTGTATCAGAATGTCGTCAGGCAGACACCCACCATCCAGGTGGACATCGTGGGCCCCGGTTCGGGGAACCGTCGGGCGGAGGCAGGTGAATGATTTTTTCATAGTCTTTCTACGAAAAAAGGCGGCCGGAAGGCCGCCGATAAGGGTGTCAGATGATTATTTCTCGAACCGTTTCTCCTTGGCGCGGACAATCTTTTCCTTCATGGCATCGGTCGCTTCGGTGACGGCTTCCTCGAAGGAATGCGCATGACGCTCGATCACGAGGTCTTCACCGGGGAAGCGGGTTTGGAGCCGGACACATTTGTTCTCGGGTTCCGGGGAGAGGGAGAGGGTGACATCGATGTCGCCGAGGTTGTCGAAGAACTTCTCCACCTTGCCGACTTTCTTCTCCACATAGTCGAGCAGTTTCTGGTCTGCATCGAACTTCAGGGACTTCACATTAATCATTTGAGCCTCCGTTTTTTGCCCTGGGATGGGCGTTGTTATACACTTTCTTCAGCCGGTCGACGGAGTTGTGCGTGTACACCTGCGTGGCGGCAAGGGACGCGTGTCCGAGCATCTCCTTGATGGAGTTCAGGTCCGCGCCGTCGTCCAGGAGGGCCGTGGCGACCGAATGCCTGAGCACATGGGGGGATTTCCTCCCGGTGATGCCGTACCCGTCGAGTTCCGTCTTGATGGTCCGGTCCACGTAATTGGGATACAGGGGCCTGCCCTTTTCCGTCACGAGGAGGGGACCGTCCGCAGGCGGCGCGCCGCCTCTCATCGACTCAACTGCTTGTAAATATAAGCAAATTTCGTGACAAAGTGAAGGTATGAGGGGAATTTCTCGCATTTTGTCGCCCTTCCCGAGCACCCGGAGGATCTGTCGGGCGGGGTCGAAGGAGTTCACCCGCAGGCCGATGAGTTCCGCCCGCCGGATGCCCGTCCCGAAAAGCAGGCTCACGATGAGCCGGCGCAGCCGGGCGCGGTAGATCTCCACCGCCGTCCTGTCCCGGGGCGCCGGGCCGAAACTGCGCAGGATCTCCAGTTCGTCTTCTCCGGCCCAATGCTCCGTGGCCGTGTAATACGCGTCCATCGACTTTTCCGGATAGTATTCCGGCAGGCGCTTCTCCATCTTGGGCCGTTTCACGGTCCGCGCCGGGTTGGACTTCAGCACGCCCTTCCCCATCAGGAACCGGCAGAAACCGCTCAGCACGGACATGTGCTGGTGGACGGTCCGCGGTTTCAGCCCCCGCCCCATGCATTCCGCCTCGTACCGCCGCAACATGGACGGCGTGAGCGACGGCACCACCTCTCCTTCGCTGAAGCGCGAAAAGTCATCCAGGACATCCCGGTAGATGTCCTGCGTCCGCGGCGAGTACCGCCGGATGTCCCGGATGTATGCGAGGTATGCGTCGATCATCGCCGGAGAATCATTTCACGGGCTTCAGGCCCAGTTCGGCGGCCTTTTCGCGCATGAGCCGGTCGGCGGCTTCGGGGGTATTGGGAATGACCCCGTCCAGGATGGCGTTCTTGACGGTTTCCTTGATCTGGCCGATGAGGTTGCAGGGGCCGATGCCGAAGACTTCCATCACGTAGTCGCCGGTGATGGGGTTCTTCCAGTTGCGGATCTTGTCCTTTTCCTCCACCTCCACCAGTTTCGCCTTCACCAACTGGAAGTTGCGGTGCAGGCGGGCGACCTTCACGGGGTTCTTGGAGGTGATGTCCGCGTGGCAGAGAAGCATGAGGTCGTCGATGTCGTCGCCGGCGTCGAACAGGAGCCGGCGCACCGCGGAATCCGTCACCCCGTCGTCCACGAGGGCGATCGGGCGCAGATGCAGGTTCACCAGTTTCTGCACGTATTTCATCTTCTCGTTGAGGGGCATCTTCAACTCCTGGAAGATCTTCGGGACCATCCGGGCCCCGATGACTTCGTGCCCATGGAAGGTCCAGCCCTGGCCCGGTGCATAGCGCTTGGAGGCGGGCTTGCCGATGTCGTGCAGGAGGGCGGCCCAGCGGAGCCAGAGGTTAGGCTCCCCTTCCTCGCTTTCCGCCACGTTGTCCAGCACCTGCAGGGTATGGGAGAAGTTCTCCTTATGGCCTTTGCCCTCGACGGTCTCCACGCCCTTGAGTTGCACGAGTTGCGGGAGGAACTGCTCCAGCAGGCCGGTATCGTCCATCAGGCGGAACGCCATGGACGGTTTCCGCGTAAGGAGCATCTTGTTCACTTCCTCCACGATGCGTTCGGAGGAGAGGATCTTCAGCCGGTCCTTCATCGCCTTCATCGCTTCCAGGGATTCCGGGACGATGGTGAAGGCGTGTTCCGGGGTGGAGAGTTGTGCGGCGAAGCGGATGGCCCGGAGCATCCGCAGCGGGTCGTCGCTGTAGGTCTGCTCGGGCTGGAGCGGCGTGCGGATGATGCCTGCGGAGAGGTCGCGGATGCCGCCGAAGGGATCGACCAGCGCCCCGAAGTCCTCCCTGTTCAGGCTGAAGGCCATCGCGTTGATGGTGAAATCCCGCCGGAGTTGGTCCTCTTCCAGCGTGCCGTCCTCCACGATGGGTTTCCGGGAATCGCGGTGGTAGGACTCCTTGCGGGCGCCTACGAACTCCACTTCGATGCCCTTGTAGTGCAGCATCGCGGTACCGAAGTTCTTGAACACGCTCACGTTGGTTCTGATCCTGTCGGCAACGGCCTTGGCGAGGTCGATGCCGCTTCCCTCCACGACGATGTCGATGTCCGTGTTGGGACGGCCCAGGAAGCAGTCGCGGACGTAGCCGCCGATGACGAAGGCGCGCACGCCCAGACCGGCCGCGACGTCGGACACCAGTTGGAACACCGGTGCGTCCAGGTATCCTTCCGTTATCGTCGGCATAGCATATCCTCCCAGAGCGGAGCCCGGTCCACGAAGACGAAGCCGTCCGCGTCCCGCTCGAACATAAAGGTCTTCAACCCATTGGTAATCACGATGTAACGCACGTCCAGCGCGTTGTTGTACCGGATGGCCTGGTCCACGACCTCCTGCGTCAGTTCCACCTCCGGCCGCTTGCATTCGGTCACGAGGAGCGGACGGGCCTGCCGGTCATAGACGACGATGTCCGCCCGGTAATCCAGGCCGTTCCAGGTCAGGGACACCTCGCTCATCATCATGTGCTCGGGAACCTTCATCCCCTCGTGCAGCACGGATATGAACCACTGCCTGACCTCCTCCTCGGGGGTCAGCCGAACGCTCTTTTTCCGGAGCGGATCCCATACCATGTCGCTGTGGATCGGCATCTGCTGCAAAGATAGCAATTATTTGTGCGCTTTGCGCAAGGCCTTGCGGATGACCGGAAGGACGAGGTCCACGTAGCGCTTCATGCCCAGGTCCGTCAGGTGGATGGTGTCGGCGGTGGATTCTCCGTCGGGTTCGGTCATCTTCGCGGCGGGGATGAAATAGATGCCCTTCTCTCCCTGCTTCCTGAGCCGCTCGAAGAGGGCTTTCTGCTCGAAGTTCTTGTCTTCCACCTCTTTCCGGATGGCGCTGTCGAACAGGGTGTGCGGGAAGATGACGTCCTCGATGAAGATGACGGGCACGTCCGGATGCGCATCGCGGAGGATGCGGAAGAATTCCTCGCCATGCTCCCTGATCATCGGCGCGTAGGCGTTGGGCGCGTAGTCCAGCACATAGACCGCCGGATCGGGCACGGAGGCCATCAGACGGGCGATTTCCAGATCCAGGAGCGCGTTCCCGCTGAAGCCCAGGTTGATGACTTCGCGGTCCAGGGCTCGGGCGATCATGTTCGTATGGGCCATGCCCGGACGGCTGGCGCTGCAGCCCTGCAGGATGCTGGTGCCGTACATGACCACCGGCCGTTCCGTACGGGGCGTCGGGGCGAGCGGCTGGCTGAGCGTGGCCCCTTCATCGACCCCGATCTCCAGCGCATCGACCCCGTCATACAGGGACAGGTACAGCATGTACTCCCGCTCCACCGGCGTCATGTTCTTCACCATGCAATCCGTGGTCGTCTTCTGATTCGACGGCCGGGCCACGCCCGCGTGCCGCCAGGTTCCGTCCACGAGGATGTACAGGTCCAGTCCGCGGACGCCGGTCGGGCACATGTTCGAGAGTTGGCTCCCGTAGGTCGATGTCCACCGTGCATGGATGGACGTGGAGTTGGACCGGAAGCGCAGGTACAGACCGGCGCTCTGGGTGCCGAGGTTCCACACGGGGGCGCGGGAAACGCCTTCCAGGGCGGCGGGAAGCCGCTGATAGCGCGTTTTCGTCGCTTCGGATGCCTTGCCGTACACGGGGAAGGCCGATGCGTCCGTGAACACCTGGGCGCTCAGGTTCAGCCCCAGGAAGGCCGCGAGGAGGAGGGTCAATGTCTTTTTCATAGCAGGGTTCTGCGCAGGTCTCCAGGAGACGGCCGGCCGCCATCAGGCATGCCGGGGCCTTCTGTCGATGAATTTCACGGGTTTGCGGGACTGGGCCGGATACAGGATGGCCGCCACCTCACCCACGGGACAGACCTCGATGCGGGGTGCCACGCGGATGCGGGAACGGAAACGGTCCTTGAGGTCCTTCACCGGGTCGAATTCCGGCTGGTATTTGAGTCCCAGTTTCACGAGCACGTCGTCGGTACCGGCGTCGCTTTCCTCCACGATCACCACATAGTTCTCCACGTAGTCGGTATTGTCCAGGACGTCGTTCACGGCCGGCGGATACAGGGTCGTCCCCTTGAGTTTGATCATGTTGTTCTTGCGGCCCACCAGCGGCGTGAGCCGGTAAGACCAGCGGCCGCAACGGCACTGGTCCGTGACTTTCGCGGCCATGTCGCCCGTCCGGAAACGCAGGAGCGGCATTCCCTCCACGCCCAGCGTCGTGACCACGACCTCGCCCACTTCCCCGTCGGGCACGGGAAGGTCGTCCTCGCCGATGATCTCGACGATGATCAGTTCCGGATGGACATGCCCGCCGCAGCCGTAGGGGCATTCGGAGAAGGTCGCCCCCATCTCCGTGGAGGAATAGGTCGCGAACAGGTCCACGTCCCATTTCTCCTTGATCCGGCGGCCGAGGAGATTCAGTTCGAACCGCTGGTCCCGGAGGCCTTCGCCGATGCCGATGATCCGCCGCACGGAAGAGTTCCGGTAGTCGATGCCGTGCTCCTCCGCGTACTGGATCAGGCGCAGGATGAAGGAAGGGACGCACATGATGGTATCGGGCTGGAGGCGCCGGATGGTGTCCCACTGGAGTTCCGGGATGCCGTTCCCGACGCGGATGACGCTGGCGCCGAGTTCCCGGATGCCCAGGAAATAGGCCAGCCCCGCCATGAAACGCTTGTCGAGGGTCGTCATCAGTTGGACGATGTCCCCGGGCCGGACGCCGGCGCAGGAGAAGGACTTCCTTTCGTTGAAAGCCAGCCGCTGCAGGTCCTTTTCCGTACAGCCGAAGGTGACGGGATCCCCGAGGGTGCCGGAAGTCGTGACGTAATCCACGATCTTCTCCTTCGGACAGCACAGGAAATCGTCATTGAACAGTTGCAGGTCCTTCTTCTCGGTGAAGGGGATCTTCACGAGGTCCTCCAGCGTCCGGATCTTCGCCGGGTCGATCCGGTAACTCGCGAACAGCCGCTGGTAATACTTCGAATGCGCCGCCAGGTATTGCAGCGCCTCCGCGAGAAGACCCTCCTGATAGGTCTTGATGACTTCGGGCCTCTCGAACTCAATGTCTGCCATAATGTATCTCTTCAAGCCAATCGAGGAATTCGGCCTGCCAAAGGGCCGTATCCTCCGTCATTTTCTCCGGGTTGGCACCGAATCCATGCCCGCCGGTGCGATAGCGGACGGTGCGGTGCGGCACCCCCTTTTCCGTCAGGGCCGCATCCAGCAGTTCCGCATTGGCGGGATCCACCACCGGATCGTCGTCGCAGCGGAGCAGGAACACGGGCGGCGTGTCGGGCCGGACATGGCATTCCAGCGAAAGGGAATCGCGAAGGGCCTGGTTCCCCGTCCGCCCGTCGCCCAGCAAACCGCGGCGGGAACGGGTGTGGGTGCAGGGCGCCCGCATGGAAACGACCGGATAGACGGGTGCCACGAAATCCGGACGCAGGGACGTTCCCGCCGCACGGCCCGTGAAATCCGTCCCGAAGAACTCCGCCGCCGACATCACCAGATGTCCGCCGGCGGAGAAGCCCATCGCCCCCACCGGACCGTCGTACTGCTGCCGGACCAGGGTGATGGCCCGCTGCAGGTCCGCGATCATGGCCGGATGGCGGTTGCCGCCGAAAACGGCCCGGGTGTGGAACGTGAAATTGAACCAGCCGCCCGTACGGTAATGGAGCACGTACGCGGCGATGCCGTTCCCGGCGAGCCACTTGCCCACCAGTTCGCCTTCCCCCCGCCTGTCCAGCCAGAAATAACTCCCGCCCGGACACACGACGACGGCGGCCTTCGGCGTTCCTTCCGGCAGATAGGCCGTCAGGGTCACCGCATCCTTCCGGATGGCGTCGGCCGCACCCTGGAAGGGCGGATCCCATACTTGTACCGTCTGGGCACGCAGGACCGTGCTCAGGACAAGCAGCAAAACAGTCAGGTACTTTCTCATCCTTTCGCGCAAATATACGTCAAATTGTCCGGAACGCCCGCACATCGGACGGCCGTCAGGTACTTTTCTTCATCTTCCTCATAGGCCGTCACGTGCATCTCGGGATGCGTCAAGGCCGCCAGGAGGGCATAGACACCGCACCCGGATTCCCGGACAGTGAGTTCGGAACCGGTCAGGGCATCGACCTGCGCCAGGGTTTCCGGCGTAAGGACCCGGCGGCATTCCGCCTGGGCATCATGCCCCTTGTACAGGTACAGGTAACGGACATAGACCGCGTTGTAGGCAGCCGTCTCCCTTTCCTTCCGGATCCGGGCGTATTCCCGTTCATAGTCATGACGGACTTTCCGCGTGAACGCGGCCAGGTCTCCTTCCGGCACCTCGAACCGCTTCCCGATCTCCAGATAGAGCCCGGCTTTCCGAAGCAGGAAATCATGCTTGGGCAGCGCATAGCCGAAACCGTGGATATAGAGCGGCAGCACCGGCAATCCCAGTTCCCGGGCCGCCAGGAACGCCCCGCGGTGGAAGCGCTGGATCCGGCAGTCCGGACTCCGGGTCCCTTCCGGGAAAATGAGGACGGAATAGCCCCGCGCCAGCAGGTTCCGCATATGGGCCAGATTCTTGTCCACGCCCTCCGTAACGGGATAGAATTCCGCCTTGCGGAGCAGATACCCGTAGAACGGACTGTTCCAGACCCATTCGTTCGTGAGGATGATGACCTTGGGATGGAGAGCCATGATGGACAGGACGTCCAAGTGCGACTGGTGGTTACAGATATACACCGCCGGTTTCGAGAAATCCTCTCCATAGGGGTTCGAGAAGGTGTACGGGCAGCCGGGGATGGACTTGACCGCCAGCCGGGATGCCTTCATCAGGACCTTGCGGTAGCGCTCCCGCTTGCGGGGCGTGGGTCCACCCAGGAACAGCAGGAAGGTCCACACGGTCAATACCGGCATGGCCAGCAGGAATACCAGGTAGATAAAGCAGGTACGGAGGAAACTTCCCAGCGTCCATGGCACCCGGCGAGGCTGCCCTTTCTTCGTCGTCAGGAAACGGAACACCAGCGGCGGCAAGTAATAGGCCATCGCCACGACGGTGAACATGCCGACGACCGTCACGGCAGCCAGGGACCGCAGGGCCGGATGGCGCGCGACGATGAGCGCCCCGATGCCGATGAACATGATGAGGGCCGACAGGACCACGGCATTCTTGAACGACCGGAGAATCTTCCGGCCGGTCGCATACTCGTACATCAGGCCTTCGGTGATGAAGATGGTATAGTCGTCCCCCTGGCCGAAGATGAAGGTCGCCAGGATGATGTTCACGATGTTGAACTGCAGGCCGAACAGGCGCATCGTCCCGAGGATCCAGACCCAGCCCACCGCCAGCGGCAGGAAAGAGGCGAGGCTCAGTTCGATGCGGCCGAAAGACAGCCACAGGAAGAAGAACACGATCAGGCTGCACAGGAGACCGATCCGGTCGAAATCCTCCGACAGCAGGCGCACCAGCGTGCCGGACACGTCATCCTGGGTGAAGCAGAACGCCCCCTCCGGCAATTTGCCCCGCAGCGCCGCCACGGCTTCCCCGACATTCCCGTCATCCACCTTCAGGTAATTGACCATCTGCACATTGTCCTCCCCTTCCAGGTACATCGCCGTCCCCAGCGTCTCCGTAAGCGGAGCGAAATAACCGGCCTCCTGCACCGTCCAGTTCCCGTCCAGAAGGTCGAAGAACGGCTGGAAGGCATGGGCCGTGAAACCCGTCCGCAGGCCTGCGTCGATGATGCGGTCACCCAGGTCCGGATGGGCCTCCAGGAAGGCGTTCCAGCGAGCGAGGCGCACCGCCTGCTCCCGCTTCGAAGGCAGGAAGGAACCCAGGCCGGAAGCGTCCTGCAAAAGCGGGGCGAGCGCCTCGTTGCACTGCAGCGCTTCCTCCGCCGTCGCGCCGGACGCGACCACGTACACAGAGGAAGCGCCGCCCTCCGACGCCCCCATCTCTTCCAGGATGGCGAATCCCCGTTCCTGCTCCGGCGTCATGTAATTGATGTGGTGCATGTCGGCGTCGAAGGAGATGCCCCGGCTCTGCCAGAAGAGGACAGCCGTCACGGCAACGAAGCCGATGAAAGCCCACCGCCGGGCCTTCGGGGACAGGTGGATGTGCCGGTCGAAATCCAGTTTGACGGTGTTCCGGGGCCGGGAGGCCGCCGGGACGAGGACCGGCAGGAACACGAGTACGAACAGGATCGTACCCACCAGCATCATCGCGCCGATGAAGCCGAAATCGTGCAGGGCCTCGGCCTTCAGCAGAAGGAGCGACAGGAAGGCGCCCACGGTGGTGATGTTGCCTACCAGGAGCGGATTCACCTGGTCCGCGAGCGCCTTGCGCTTGTCGGGCTGATATTTCAGGTGGTCCACATAGTGGAGCGGATAGTTCACGGCGATGCCGATGATCATGGACCCGATGCCCAGGACGATGAGCGACACCGAACTCTTGAACAGGGCGATGATCCCGAGGGCGAACAATGCGCCGGCGACGATGGACACGAGGATCCAGAAGACATCGGCGAAGCGCTTGTAACTCAGCCAGAGGACGAGACAGATCAGGAGGGCCGCCAGCGCGAGGGCCAGGAAGGAGTCTTTCTTGATGCGGGAGGCATTCTCCACCGCCACTTCTGGGCCGCCGGTAGAGAACACTTCGACGTCCGGGAACTCCGCGGCCGTCCGTGCCTTGACCGTATCCACAAGGGCTTTCAGGCTGGCATTCCGTCCCGATTCGCTGCCGCCGAAGGGAGAGTTGAACAGGACGACGCCCGTGCGGCCGTCACCCGTGAACAGGAAACCGTCCTCCACCCGGCTGCGGGTAGCGGGGTTCAGCGCCTCCAACCGCTGCAGTACCGGGGAGAACAGGCCCAGCGGGTCGCTGCGGATGTACCCCGAGGTGAAACCCGACGCCATCGAATAGAAACTCCGTTCGTTCTCCGCCATCTTTTCCTCCACATAGCCTGGAACGGCCAGGAGGGAATCCATCCGCGCATAATCGGCTTCGGTCAGGAAATAGGGCCAATGGGTGCGGATGAAGTCAAAGACTTCCTGGGCGGCCCCGGCATCGGCCGAAACCTGCAGGTCGGGCACCAGCGATGCCGTATCGGCCGCGGCCCAATGCGCGCCGAAGGCCGTCATCGCGTCCATCAGGCGGTCCGGATCCTCCGTTTCCGAAGAGAAGAAAACGGCCATCCGGTCCTGTCCGAGGCGGCTATAGACCTCGGAATAGCGACGGCTCTCCTCGCTCTGCGGGAGGAACGCGGAGATGTCCTCCTCGTATTCCATGCGCAGGGCGGAAAGCGCGCAGAGTCCCAGCAGGACAGCCATTACGAAGATGGCCACCCCCTTGTGCGCAGACAGGTAGTCGTAGATATGCAGGACGACCTTCTTCATCGGCCCAGCAGCATCCGGGGATAACCATAGACCAGGGCGAGCACGCACAGGACGGTGTTCAGCACGCTGATCCGGGAGAAATCGGCGAAGGGCCGGAAATGGGAGACACGGTCCTCGGGATAATACACCCGCACGGGGACGGGAACGATCCGGAGGTTCTTCCAGGCGGAGAAGACGAGGAGGGCCAGTTCGGCCTCATACCGGGAAGTCAGGAGTCTCAGGGAGGGGATGTCTTCCAGGGGATAGACCCGGAATCCCGTCTGCGTATCGGGGAGTTTCCGACCGGTCTGGACGGTGAACCAGAAATTCGAGAAGCGGTTCGCGAAGGTGTTGCCGGCGGGCATGCCCTCGGCCGTCAGGTTGCGGCTGCCGATGACAAGCGTCCGGGGACCGGCCGCGGCCACGAGGGCCGGAATGTCCGCGGGGTCGTGCTGCCCGTCCGCATCCAGCGTGAGGGCGAAGCGGTAGCCCAGGCGGCGGGCCTCCTCCAGGCCGGTCTTGAGGGCGCGCCCCTTCCCTTGGTTTCTGGCGTGACGGACCCTGTCGATTTCCAGGCCTTCCAGCCGCTGCGCCGTGTCGTCCGTGCTGCCGTCGTCCACGACGATTACCGGCAGGCCCTGCCGGAGCACGCCGCGGACCACGTCCGCGACCGTCCCGCCGTTGTTGTACGTCGGGATCACGGCACAGATATGACGGGGATCGGTCATGCGACGGTCAGGCTCATCTTGGCGGACAGCACGTCGCCTTCATGGATTTCCACCGACCAGTTCTCCCCCGCTCCGGTCAGGTCGAACCGCAGTTCCAGTCCCTCTTTGGGGATCACCGGGCTCGTGAACTTGATGTTCTTCGCGGCCACCAGCCGCACCGGACCGGCCATCCCGGCGATCAGTTCCAGCGCGATCTGCACCAGGCAAACGCCCGGCGTGATGGGATAGCCCGGGAAATGTCCCCGGTACACGGCGCTCTCCGGAAGGAGGCGTACCGTGGCGCCGAGAGAATCGGCCCGGACGAGTTCGTATAAGGTTCCCCGGAGCATGTTATTCCGTTTCAAAAAGTTTGGGATCGACCGGGACATTGACCCGGATGTCCTTGAATTCCAACTGGGTCCAGTCACCGTCCGGGGCGATCAGGAGGGCGGAACGGATCCGGAGGGTCTGCCTGTCGGCGTGGACGATGATTTCCCGGAACAGCGACTTGAGATCCCGGCGGACCGGCACCAGCCTCACGGCGAGGTCCTCCCCTTCCAGGGCCGTTGCGGTGAAATCCTTTTCGGTCGGGATGCGGAAACGACGGCCCTTTCCCGCCGTTCCGGAAGCGAAGGATTCCCCTTCTCCACGGGAAACGAACACGCTCTGATAGGGCTTCTGCACCTCCCAGCGGATTTGGTCGGGCGCGGCCAGGAACAGCCGGCCTTCGCTCACGAGGTCTTTCGTGAGCATCTCGCTGTGGCGTGTCTGGACGAAGGAAAGTTGCAGCGTTTCAAAGGCATTGGCCGCCTTGAGACGGTCCAGGATGCCGTCCTGGGCCGATGCGCACCAGGCGAGCGCAAGGCCCGCAAGTATGAGGAAAAGCCGTCTCATCGGGCAATCAGGATACAGCCGCTCAGGACCAGGAACACCCCCAGCCATTGGACCCAGTTCACCTGCTCATGGAACACGAGGATGGCGGCGACCATCCCGAACACGTAACTGAGACAGGAGAGCGGGTAGGCGATGCTGAAGGGGAAATGCTTCAGGATATACAGCCACAGCACCGTGGCGACGCCGAAGGAAATACCGCAGAACAGGAACCACCAGTTGGTCAACTGGCTCCTGAAAAAGGACCAGGACCAGCGGAAAGGGCCCGATGCGGCGAGGCCCAGTTTGAGCAGGACCTGCCCCCCGCACAGGAAGATGCTCTGGGTAACGGCAAGGATAACGAGTCTCCACATAATCATGCAAAAGTACGGAATCCCCCTCATATATGCAAAAAACGGGCGGTCCCGAAGGGCCGCCCGCGATACTCCAGGCGGGAGATGCTTATTTCTTGCCGCCGAGGATGCTGCCGAGCGCACCGCCGAGGATGCTGCCCAGACCACCCGTGCTGGCCTTCTGCTGCTTGGCCGCACCACCGCCGAGCACGCCGCCGAGGACGCTGCCCAGGATGCTGCCGCTGCCGCCCTTGAGGGTGAGGAGGACGTCGTTGAGGTCCACGTCGCCGTCACCGTCCTGGTCCTTGATGATGTTCTTGAGCCCGCCCATGATCTTGGGGATGAAGGCGAGGAGCGCGGCGCCGGCGGCGCCGAGTTTCAGTTTGGAAAGGACGTTGGAGTTGAAGATGTTGCCGGCGAGGGCCGTCACCGGGCTCGTAGCCGCATCGGCCTTGCCCGTGAGGAGGTTCTTGATCTGGTCGAGACCGCCCGGGACGGTCGCCGTCTTGGCGAGGGAGCCGAGGATGGAATCGGAAAGGCCGCCGAGGACCTGCTGCTGGAGGTTCTGGGGAATCTGGATGTTGCTGTTGGCAACATTCTTGGTCACCTGCTGGAGGATGATGTCACTGAGATTCATAATGTATTGGAATTAGTGTTTTGTGTGTTCGTTCCGACAAATATAATGAAAAAACAAAAACAATGCCCGTCCGCCCCAAAAAGAAATAAAAAAAGAGACGACTTTTGCCGTCTCTTTCCTGGTACACTCTCAGGGGCTCGAACCCTGGACCCGCTGATTAAGAGTCAGCTGCTCTACCAACTGAGCTAAGAGTGCGTTCAGTATGTCCGGAAGACTCGCTTCCTTTTTGTGACCCGTTCGGGGCTCGAACCCGAGACCCCAACATTAAAAGTGTTGTGCTCTACCAACTGAGCTAACGAGTCTTCCCTTCCTCGTATTGGCTTTTCCCAAACGGGATTGCAAAGGTAGTGCTTTTTTTTGATTCCGCAAGGAAATATTTGTTTTTTTTAGATTCTTTGCGCCTCAAAAAAGCGATGGATCCGCTCTGATCAGACGAAGGAGATTTAAAATGGAATGATTATCTTTGTGTCCCAAATTGAAAACCGGCATGCACAGCAAACGATTTGTCCTGACTTGGACCCTACTCGGCCTTTCGCTCTGTCTTTCCTGCAACAAGGAACCCCAATACCCCACGAAGACAGTCGCCATCCCCTATGATGAAACGTATGACCTGGCCAGACTGTATCCGGAACTGGAAACCTCTCCGTTCATCAAGTATGACGCAAATAAAGGTTATTACCTCATCTCGGAAGAAAGACAGTGGAACCTGTCCTATACCGACACCCCCATCGACTTTCAGACACTCACGTGGGATTCCGTTCCCCTTCCTTCCTTTCTTTGCGGCGACAACGCGGGCGTGACCTTGACCAATCCAGGTGTCTTTATTGAAAACCGGAACGACTTTCCGGTCTATGCTTCCGTCGATGCCATCGTCTTCAACGACAAGGGAAAGGCGGAGTTCGTCCTCTCTGATAATGGGACTTCCCTCTATCTGGCCCAGGAGGACGCCATCGACCGGGACCCTGTCCGGAACAGGGAAGTCCAAGCCTTGGGCCCCCTTTTCCGCGCTCCCTTCGCCGACGGGGAACTGCTGCTGCCGTCGCTCTCTGTCCGTCCCAACACGCTGGATGAGGAAGCCTTTACCCGCAAGGAAGAATACCGGATGCAGTTAACAGCCAGTTGGATGATCCCGCTGGCCTTTACCGGAGATATCCAGGTGGAAGGCGCTCCGACTCTTCCTGTCACGCTGGATGGAGCCAGCCTGAGAGCCCCCGGGAACCACAGGCACAGGATCAAACAGAACCTTGAGAACAAATACCTGCCCTTTGACTGCCGGATCACACCCGTATTCACGATGGAAGGGAAACAACCGGTCTATCTGGACAGTTTTATCCTTAAGAACGAAGAACAAGTGGAATACTCCTATGAATTCTGCCCGTCGGAAGACCATTGGAAAGCCACATTCCATTACCTGGTCTCTCCCGCCCGGGGACGGGATGAGTTCTTTTCCAAAGATCACGGCTACTTGAGAATCTGGTATACGAAGTTCACCGCCAATCTTGAGAATGCCGATTAGTGTATTCAATCAATAGAAAGAAGAATGAAAAAAGTGCTGTTGGGACTCGTTTGTCTTTTGAGTCTTGTTTCGTGCAAAAAAGGACCGGTCACCGTCGTCTATTTATTGGGCATATCGGCCGAAGCCACTCATCCCGACGAAATCGTGGATTCTGAAATGCGCGACACCTATAAAACACTCTTGCGCGATCTTCAAAGAGATCTCGATCCCAATCATTATTCTCTCGATCCACGGGAAATAGGTGCGGTCCTCAACCGGGCAGTCTTGTCAATGGATCCCAAAGACGTTCCTGCCGAAGATGAACGCAGAATCGCAGAGTTCAATGATTATCTGCCCAAACTCAAGGAGATCGAAGCCTCGTACAGGAAACGGATCGAAGGTCTCAGGAAGCAGGACGGGGTTTCTTTCTGTATCAATGGCAAACTATTCCTGCTCAAAGCGCAGGAAGATTCCCGGACGGATGGTTATCTGAAAGAATACCCGTTCGAACTGAAATACAATTAGGATGAGAACTCCTTGATCCGTTGCTCTTCGGAGAGCCGGCAGACGAGGAGCCGGTCGGCCGATTCCGCAACGATGTAACCTTCCAGTCCTTCCACCACGACGGTCTTTTCGCCGGCGGCGTGGACAAAGCAGTCCTTGCAACCGAACAGGCGGACATCGCCGCCGATGACGGTATTGCCTTCCGTGTCGGGTTCGATATGGGTCATGATGGATCCCCAACTCCCGAGGTCGCTCCAGCCCAGGTCCTCCGCGATCACATAGATGTTCCGGGACTTCTCCATCACGGCATAGTCGATGGAGATCTTCTCGCAGGACGGGAAGTGCTTCCGCAGGACGGAGGTTTCCGCATCCGTGAACAGGGCGGGGGCGATCGTGTCCATCACGCCGGCGATCTGCGGGGCATAGGCCCGGAGTTGGCGGGTGATGGTCCGGACATTCCAGACGAAGATGCCCGCGTTCCAGAAATAATGACCGTCCGCGAGATAGGCCTCGGCCGTCGCCGGGTCCGGTTTTTCCTTGAAGGCCGATACCTTGACGACCTTGCCTTTCACGGCATCGGATGAGAAGATGTAGCCGTAACCGGTCTCCGGGCGCGTGGGGGCGATGCCCACGGTGACGATGGCATCGGTGTTTTCCGTGGCTTCCAGCGCCTTGCGGATGACATCGGCAAAGACATCGGTCTTCAGGACCAGCGCATCGGCGGGGGTGACGACGATGTTGGCGGCGGGATAGCGCTGCTGGATCTTCCAGCAGGCGTATGCGATGCAAGGCGCCGTGTTCCGCGCCTCCGGCTCGGCGAGGATCTGTTCCAGGGGAATGTCCGGAAGTTGCTCCCGGACGATGTCCACGTACTTTTCGGAGGTCACCACCCAGAAATGGTCCGGGGCGCACACGGGCAGGAAACGCTCCACCGTCAACTGGATGAGCGACTTCCCCACCCCGAGGATGTCGATGAACTGCTTGGGGCGTTCCGGCGTGGACAGCGGCCAGAGGCGGCTGCCGATCCCGCCCGCCATGATGACGACGTGGTTATCCATAGATTTCAGTTTTGCGGACACAATGATAATCATTTTTCATCGAAAAACCTTATCTTTGGCAACCAAACGATACCAACCTCATGAAAAACCGCATCCTTCTCCTGCTTGCCGCAGCGGCCCTCCTTACCGTTGCCTGCAAGCCTAAATCCACATTGACTGTCCTGAAAACCGACGTCCCCGTACGTCCCGCCGGCCAGGAGAATGTCATCGGCCTCACGACCGAACCCCTGGAGACCGTCCGCATCGGCGTCGTCGGCCTCGGCATGCGCGGCGGCGATGCCGTGGAACGCCTGACCTATGTCCCGGGCGCCGTCATCACCGCCCTTTGCGACGTCGTTCCCGAGCGCGTGGCCGAAAGCCAGGCCGTACTCGCCAGGCGCGGCATGCCCGCCGCCAAGGAATACACCGGCGCTGAAGACGCCTACAAAGCCCTTTGCGCGCAGGAGGACCTGGACCTCGTGTACATCTGCACCGACTGGAACCACCATGTCCCCGTCGCCCTCTGCGCGATGGAAAACGGCAAGCACGCCGCCGTGGAAGTGCCCGCCGCGGGCACCCTGGAGGACATCTGGGCCCTCATCAACACGTCCGAGCGCACCCGCCGGCACTGCATCATGCTGGAGAACTGCTGCTATGACTTCTTCGAACTGTCCACCCTGGCGATGGTCCAGGCCGGCGCCATCGGCGAGCCCATCCATGCGGAAGGCTCCTACCAGCACAACCTGGATCCCTTCTGGAAGGCCTACTGGGACAACTGGCGCCTGAAGGAGAACCAGAAGAACCGCGGCGACCTGTATCCCACCCACGGCCTCGGCCCTGTGTGCCAGGTCCTCAACATCCACCGCGGCGACCGGATGAAGACCCTCGTGGCGATGGACACCAAGCCTTTCAACGGCGCGAAGATGTCCGAGAAACTGTACGGCAAGGCCGACGCCACCTTCGCCGCCGGCGACCAGACCACCACCCTCATCCAGACCGAGAAGGGCAAGACCATCCTCGTGGAGCACGACGTGATGACCCCGCGCCCCTACAGCCGGATGTACCAGATCGTGGGCACCGACGGCTATGCCGCCAAGTATCCCGTCTCCATGCTCTGCTTCCGCGAGTTCGAGGAAGGTCAGCCGGTGGACGCCCACACCGTGGGCACGGAGAAAGTCTATCGCGGGGCGGCGGCCGACGAGATGCTGGAGAAGTATCCCAGCCCGATCCTCACGCCCGAACTCGTGGCCCTCGCCAAGGAAGTCGGCGGCCACGGCGGCATGGACTACATCATGGACTACCGGATGGTCTATTGCCTGCGCAACGGCCTTCCGATGGACATCGACGTGTACGACCTCGCCGAATGGTGCTGCGTCACCCCCCTCTCCCGCCTCTCCCTCGAGAACGGCAACATGCCGGTGGAAGTCCCCGACTTCACCCGCGGTGCCTGGGACAAGTTGCCGGGTTTCTCCTACGCTTTCGCCGAATAGGAATTACAGACTGTCGATATACGCCTTCATCTGCGGCACCTTGGCGTAGGCCGCGTGGAAAAGGGCGACTTGATTCCGTGTCCGGACCAGGTTATGGTCCGGATACTTGATTTTATAGTAGGTGTCTCCGTTGATGTAGTCGGCGAAGAAGCGGACGGCCTGCATGTAGGGGAAAAGGCAGGCGGCGTACGGGAGGTTCTCCTTCTCGATGGGGGTCAGGAACACCTTCGCGGATTCCACATAGCCCCTGGCGAAGGCCTCGAAAATGTCCATCTTGAAATCGACCTTGTCCACGGCGGGATCGTCCTCGGCGACGGTATTCGCGGCCGTACGGAGGAAATCGCCGAAGTCGGAGAAGACGAAGGATGGCATCAGGGTGTCCAGGTCGATGACGCAGAGGATGTTGCCGGCGGCGTCGAACATCATGTTGTTCACCTTCGTGTCGCAGTGGCAGATGCGCTTCGGGAGCACGCCCTCGCGGTAGAGGCGCTCCGCCTTGCACATTTCCTCCTCATAGGGCTTCAGGTCCGCGAGGATGGCCTGCACCTCGGGCTCCGCCATCCGGCCCACCGGGTCGGCGGCCACGGCCTCGGCGAGTTGCCGGGCACGGAGTTCCATGTTATGGAAATCCGGGATGGTCTCCCCCAGCGTGTCCGGAATGTCCGCAAGCATGGCCTCGAACTGGCCGAACGCCTTGCCGGCATAGTACGAATACTCCGGATTCACCGTCTCGTAGGTATAGGCGTCCCGGATGAACACGGAGATGCGCCAATAGGTTTCCCCGTCGGTCCAATAGGTCTTGCCCGTAGCCTTGCAGGGGATGAAGGTGAGCACTTTCCGGTCGATGTCCGGGTCTCCGGCGAGTTTGCGGCGGATATGGGCCGTGGCGCAGTCGATGTTGTGCTGCAGGAGTTCCACATCCTTGAAAATCGCGTTGTTGATGCGCTGAAGGACGTAATTGTCGGGACCGTCGGTGGTCACGAGCAGCGTATCGTTGATCAGGCCGTTTCCCAGCGGCTTGATGTCCACGACATTCCCCTGGACGGCGAATTCCGCCACGATGGCGTTCAGTTCCTCGATCGATTTCATGGCTTAGATATTAGGGGTTTCCCAGACCTTGGTTTCAATGCACTTGACCATCATGCCGAGGCCGCCGCAGGAGAGGCGGAAGTCGCCCGCCTCCAGGCGCCACTTGCCGTCGGCACCCACGAATGCGAGTTCATGGGCGGGAATCACGAAGGAGACGGTCTTGGTCTCCCCCGGCTCCAGCGCCACCTTCTCGAAGCCGCGGAGACGCTTGACGTCCGGAATCAGGGACGCAACGAGGTCGGAACTGTACAGGAGGACGGCTTCCTTGCCGGCGCGGTCGCCGGTGTTGGTCACCTTCACGGATACCTTCAGGTCGTCGCCGGCCTTGAAACTCGTCGGACTTTCCAGCAGGAAGTCGCTGTAAGCGAACGTCGTGTAACTGAGGCCGTAGCCGAACGGCCACTGCACGTCCATGATGGCGTCGTAGTTGTAGGCACCTTCCATCACTTCGCGGTGTTCGGACACCTTGTAGTCGTAGGTATGCAGGGAGTTGATGTGCTTGGCATAGGTGAACGGGAGTTTGCCGGAGAAGTTCTCGTCGCCGGCGAGGAGGGCGGCCAGGGCGTCGCCGCCGTAGTTGGACGGAAGCATCACGTCCACGACGGCCTTCACGAGCGGCTCGATGTCGCCGATGATGCGGGGACGGCCCTCGTTCAGCACGAGGATGACCGGCCTTCCGGTGGCGGCGATCCGCTCCACGAGTTCCTTCTGGTTCGCGGACAGGTTCAGGTCGTCCATGTTGCCGGGCGTCTCGCAGTAACTGTTCTCACCCACGCAGCAGATGACCACGTCGGCCATGCGGGCGGCGGCGACAGCCTTCGCGATCCCCGAGGCGTTCTCGGACTGCCAACTGCCATGGGCGTTGTCATACTCCACGCCGGGCACATAAGTCACGCGCTTGAACCGCTTCTGGATAGCCTCCAGGATGGTATTGTACTGCGGGACGAAGGCATCGCCCTCTCCCTGCCAGGTATAGGACCAGCCGCCGTTCAGGGTGCGGAGGGAGTTCGCGTTCGGGCCGGTCACGAGGATGCGTTCGGTGCCCTTGAGCGGCAGGATGCCCTCGTTCTTGAGAAGCACCTCGGACTCGACGGCGGCGTCATAGGACTGCTTCGCGAACTCCTTGGAAGCGTACTCGGGATACGCGTGCTCCCAGGTCGGGTTGTCGAACAGGCCCAGGCGGACTTTCAGGCGGAGGACCCGGCGGACGGCATCGTCGATGCGCGCCATCGGGATTTCCCCGCTGTTCACCAGGTCGATGAGGATGTTGCAGGCCTCGGGATCGTACGGGTCCATGATCATGTCGATGCCGGCGTTCACGCCCATGGCCAGGGCCTCGCGCTTGTCGGCGGCCACATGGTCGCGGGTGAAGAGGTTGTCGATGTCGGCCCAGTCGGTGACGAGCATGCCGTCCCAGCCCAGTTCTTCCTTCACCCAGCCGGTGAGGAGGGTCTTGTTCGCGTGCGTAGGGATGCCGTTAATGGAGGCGGAATTGACCATGGCGGTCAGGGCGCCGGCCTGGAAGCACTCCTTGAACGGACGGAAGTACTTCTCGCGGAGGTCGTTCTCGGCGATGTAGGCCGGGGTGCGGTCCTTACCGGTGTGCGGCACGCCATAACCCATGAAATGCTTGATGCTCACGGCTACGTTCTCCAGGCCGATATGGTTGGGATCGGAGCCCTGGAGGGCGATCGTCTCCACGCGGGCCATCTCCGACTGCAGGTACGGGTCCTCGCCCCAACTCTCCCACTGGCGCGGCCAGCGCGGGTCGCGGCCCAGGTCCATCACCGGGGAGAACACCCACGGGCACTGGGCGGCGCGGGTCTCATAGGCCATCGCCCGGCCCATGTACGCGGCATAATCGCGGTTGAAGGTGGCTCCCAGGTTGATTTCCTGCGGGTAGAAGGAGCCGTCCGTGAGGTAGGAGGCGCCGTGGATCATGTCCAGTCCGTAGATGCACGGGATGCCGATGTGCTCCATCGACTTCGCCTGGATCTTGGAAATGTAGTCCGCCGTCTTCGCGCGGTCGAAGGAATGGCCCTGCAGCACGTTCAGCACGGAGCCGACCTTGTACTTGCCGAAGAGGATGTCCATCTTCGCCGGATCCACGTCGTCCCGGGTCTGGTTCGTGATGTAGTCGATGGTGATCTGGACCATCTGGCCGACTTTCTCCTGGAGGGTCATCCCCTTGAGGACCTGTTCCACTTTCGCCTCGACCTTCGCATCGGGTGCGATGGCGGGTTCGACGGCGGGGGCTTTGCGGCCACAGCCGATGACGGCCGCGGCGGCGAGGGCGAAGGCCGATGCCTTCAGCATGGTTTTGAGGAAATTCATCGTATCTGACATTCAGGTTTTTCGAATTCTCAAAGATACGGAATATTTGCTTTTCGTGCAAAAAGGAGTAACTTTGTAAAGGACCACAGACCTGAACCCCATGACAGACCGCCAAGCCGAACTCATCGAACTGATCCATAAGGAAGTGAAGCCCGCCCTGGGCTGCACCGAACCCATCGCCGTCGCCCTCGCCGTCGCGAAGGCCGTGGACATCATCTCCGAGAACTGCTCGCACTGCGGGGACTGCCCCCTGTGGAGGCAGACGGCCGATTTCCGCATCGCCGTGGAGGTGAGCGGCAACATCCTCAAGAACGGAATGGGCGTGGGCATTCCCGGAACCGGCATGGTGGGCCTTCCCATCGCCGCCGCGCTCGGTGCCGTCTGCGGCGATCCCTCCTTGGGCCTGGAAGTCCTCCATGGCGTGTCCGAAAGTGCGGTCACCCGGGCGAAGGAACTGGTTGCCGCCAAGCGCGTCGCCATCTCCGTCGCCGAGACGGACCACCTCCTGTACGTGAAAGCCACCGTGTCGATGGGCGAAGGCATCCGGGCATCGGCCGAGGTCCATCCCCACGCCTACGCCGTCATCGAGGACGACCACGATAAGATCGTGGAAACCAGTTTTGCGGACCGCATCCTGATGACCTCCGAATCCGGCGCCGCCGTCAAGGACCGCACCACGCTGGATTACGGGCTCACCGTCCGGGAAATCTACGACTTCGCCTGTCAGGCCGATTACGAAGATATCAAGTTCATCCTGGAAGACCGCACCCTGAACCTCGCGCTCGCGAAGGAAGGCCTGGACGGAGACTACGGCCTCCGCGTGGGCAAGGCCATCCGGGACAACCAACTGGAAGTCTTCGGCGACGACCTGATGAGTTACGCGATGGGACTGACCGCCGCGGCCTCCGACGCCCGCATGGCCGGCTGCACGCTCCCCGCCATGAGTAACAGCGGCAGCGGCAACCAGGGCATCACCGTGTCCATGCCCATCATCGCCTTCGCGCTCAAGAACGGCATCGCCGACGAGCCGCTCGCCCGGGCGCTCATCCTGTCGAACCTGGTGGCCATCCACATCAAGGGCTACCTGGGCAAGTTGTCGGCCCTGTGCGGCTGCGTAGTGGCCTCCACCGGCTCCGCCTGCGGCATCGTCTATCTTCAGGGCGGTACGTACGAACAGGTGTGCGCGGCCATCAAGAACATGATCGGCAACATCACCGGCATGGTGTGCGACGGGGCCAAGATCGGCTGTGCGATGAAGGTCGCTTCCGGCGTCTCCAGCGCCATCCAGTCCGCCGTCCTCGCCCTCCGCGGCACCTGCATCCCCTCCACCGACGGCATCATCGA
>JAEEGK010003014.1_pt1 | contig 42138 bp, 29 predicted proteins | sample 8958771 | NCBI WGS metagenome assembly JAEEGK01 (sample SAMN16246547, study PRJNA631951) | gut metagenome | biome: gut microbiome; feature: rumen; material: SC-attached | host: Bos | place: Iran: Karaj | collected 2018-10
AAACCTATTGTAGAATCTATGATGGAAAAGAGATAGAGCCCCCCTCCCGACCTCCCCTCGAGGAGGAAGGAGAGACGAACAAGAAATATAACAACAAAAGAGATGAAAACGAATAAACCATCATTCATAAATCTCCTCCCTCCCCGGGGGGAGGTCGGGAGGGGGGCTATTTGGCTCTTCCTGGAACTGGTGGTAATCAGCGTTGTGGCTTGGGTAGTTATCGACCCCGCTGTGGTGAACCTCTACTACCGCTGCCTGCCCGTTGGCTATGACGCCGACCGCCTTATCTATGCCGAGGGGAAAATAACATGTATCTCTTATAACGCGAACGAGGCCTGGGACGCAACAGAAGAGTATTTGCCCAAGCTGATGAACCGTCTGAAATCGGAAGATGGTGTGGAGAATGTCTATAATTACACAAACATATATTCCTCCATTACAAATAAATACTATTCTAACGAAAGTCTATGCTACGAGCAAGACACCATTTGGCTTGCCCATGTGGGATTCAACTCTGACTGCCATTTCTTTGAAACCTACGGGCTGAAGCCATTGCCAGGCAGCCCATCGGCTGAGGAATTGTCGAAAATAGACAAGAAATCCGACCAAGTAGTTCTCTCAGAATCTGGCGCAAAGGCATTGTTCGGTACAGCCAAAGGAGTGGTGGGCAAGCGCATCCATAAATTCATCTTTAGGTTCAGTGAGAACGGGGAAACCCGTGAGTCTTGCGAAGTAACGGTAGCCGGTGTGGTGACAGACATACAGAAGTTGCGCTACAGCGCCGTGCACAGTAACATCTACAGTCCTGACGACTCAGGAGGAATTGGAGTTTACATCATCATCCGCCTGAAGAAAGGTATAAACCCGGCAAAATACTTAGAGGAACATGCACAGGAAATTAAGCAAACGGCTAAGACCGACTTTTTCCGTATCGAGGAAATAATGCCCTACGAGGAGTTTATTCATCAAGAAGAATTGGAGGACAGGAGACCACAGGAGGTGAATATGAGCCTCTCGCTGGCAGTGTTCTTCCTAATCAACCTGAGTCTGGCTGTCATAGGCACGGTTTGGCTGCAAGCCAAGCGCAGAACCGAAGAGTGTGGCGTGCGTCGAGCCTTCGGAGCAACCCGTCCGCGTCTGCTGCTCTCGTTTCTGGCCGAAGGAGCCTTGCTGGCTACCGTTGCTGTCGTCATAGGCTGCATCATCTACCTAAACTATGCGCACAGCGGATATGAAACCTATGGTGGCTATGAGGAGTTTAACATGTATCAGGGGAACTACAACGCAGGGCCACTTTCGGACCAGACTTGGGTGAATCATTTCTGGCCGCACTTCCTCATTGTCTCTGCCGTTGTATACATTATTATATTATGTACAGTCCTCATCGGAACAGCAATTCCAGCCGTGAAGATTATTAATACAAGAATAACAGAATCGTTAAGAGAAGAGTAACAGAAGCCTCACCCCTAACCCCTCTCCAAGGAGAGGGGAACTAGTGGCCAAACGATAAACGATAAACGAAATACGGATTCGCTAACCGCTAAACGTTATGTGCGTGTAAAACCATCGTCTTTAACTTCTCAGGCCGAAAGGCCGATAACTTCTCTAACTTCTTTAACTTCTAATCAAAGAAATTATAAACCATTAAAATAATATGATTATGAACACCGAACAGAATGTAAACAAGCAGAATCAACCAAGTCTAACAACATCTGAGTTCCTCCCCCAAGGGGGAGGTCAGGAGGGGGCCGTAATTAAACTGACTGAGATTAACAAAATCTATCGTACTGACGAAGTGGAGACACAGGCGTTGGAAAACGTGAACCTGGAAGTGCAGAAGGGTGAGTTCCTGAGCATCATGGGACCCTCTGGTTGTGGTAAATCTACGCTGTTGAACATCATGGGACTCCTAGACGAGCCTACCAGCGGAACTATCGAGCTATGCGGCACCATCATCGACCCTAAGCTATCCGACAACAAGTTGGCAGAACTGCGTAACAAGACCTTAGGCTTCGTGTTCCAGAGCTTCCACCTGATCTCTACCCTGAACGTACTGGACAACGTACAGATTCCCCTCATCTATCGCGGTGTACGCAGCGGTGAGCGTCTGCGCCTTGCCAAGGAGGTGATAGAGCGCGTAGGCCTCTCGCATCGCATGAAGCATCGTCCCTCGCAGCTCTCTGGTGGTCAGTGCCAGCGTGTAGCCATCGCCCGCGCCATCATCGGCAACCCAGAAATACTCCTTGCCGACGAGCCAACGGGTAACCTGGATTCTAAGATGGGTGCCGAGATTATGGACCTGCTGCACAAGTTGAACAAGGAAGACGGCCGTACCATCGTGATGGTAACGCACAACGAGCAGCAAGCACAGCAGACAGACCGCATCATCAAGTTCTTGGACGGCAGACAGATAATGTAGCCCCCTCCCCGCTCCCCCTTTGGGGGAGTGCCTCAACCCTGTTGAAAGATAAAAAAATGAATAGTTTATTTACAAAACTGATTAAGTTCTTCACCCAGACGTTTCACTCCCCCAAAGGGGGAGCCGGAGGGGGCTTTGCTCATGCTTTTGCCCTTATAGGTGCCGACAAGCTGTTCTCCACCATCTACATCGCGGGAACAGGGGTGGCCATTGCCTCGGCGATGGTGGTGGTGATAGTGCTGAACATCCTGCTGGGAGATATTGCTCCCGAGGTGAACCGCAACCGGACGCTGTATCTTAACTGTGGGTACGAAAAAGAGTATGACGAAGGCCGATTATATTTTGGATTCTCCAAAGAGTTTATTGACTCCTGCCTACGCAAGATGGAATGTGTGGAAGCAGCTACAGGAATGTTACCTAGCTTCAATAACCATTTTGTAATAAGAAACCAAGAACAGTTTGAAAAGCAAGGATGGCCAGAAGACAAAAAGGGCTATATAATGGGTTGTGACCAGGGATTCTTCCAGATCTACAAATTGAAGTTATTAAGCGGCAGGTTTATCACAGAGAAGGAATTTCGTGCAAATGAGCAGGTAGCAGTGATAACAGATAAGATGGCAAAGAAACTGGGGGATGACAAGGTCCTCTATATCTACAACAGACGTTTCAAGATTGTAGGAGTTGTAAAATCTACAAGCATGTTGATGCGTGATTCTTATGCAGATGTCTATATACCTTGTTATACTGATGGCGTCCAACTATCTAATTATAATGGGAAAGACGAAAGAGCTGGAGCAAATCCTCCCATTAACTATAATGGAGAACTGACCGTACGAGTCCTTTTACGTAAAGGATACACCCGAGAGGATTTTATGAATGAGTTGGAGCCTATACGAATAAAATACAACAAAATGGCGAATGCTGCGAATGATGAAGAACAATGGTTTGTGTCAGCATACAAACATTATTTTAAAACCATGAACTTCATCACCGATGAACAAAATACATCCATGCAAGTATTAACGATGACGCCATTCGCCATTATCATCCTAATCTTCCTGTTCCTGCCTGCCATCAACCTGAGCGGATTGGTTACCAACCGCATGGAAGCACGTCTCCCGGAAATGGGTATACGCAAAGCCTTTGGTGCCAAACGTAGCACGCTGCTGCGTGAGGTTATCAACGAGAACCTGGTGCTCACACTCTGCGGCGGTATTGTTGGATGGCTACTTGCATGGGTATTTGTCAATATGGTTAGTGACAGCCAAGCCTTTACCTCAATATGTCGCAGCAGCCATATGGAGATAGATGATATAGGCATGGAATTTTCTATGTTCTTCACGCCAACACTCTTCATAATCTGTTTTCTCTGCTGTGCTGTGCTCAATCTGATGGCAGCACTACTTCCAGCATGGAGATCATTACGTAAACCCATTGTTGTATCCTTAAACCAGAAAAGATGATACTTAAGAACTTTTGGTCACACCGCAGACATAACGGATTTATCTTTACCGAGATAGTAATCATTACTTTCCTCAGCTTCTGGGTAGTGGACTTTGCTGTCATAAAAACCTATGACATCCACATCTGCCATGCCGATGGTGATATAGATAAAAAACATCTTGTACTTGGATATGTAAGTCGTGATGATTATAAAAGTGAAATAGACATTGCAAAACTGCACAACCTTCGAAATAAGATCTTAAAGCTTCCCGAGGTGAAATCAGTTAGCTTCATCGATCGGAATAACAATGGAACGTGGAACTTCAGCAATCAATATTCACATATTGCTCCTGAAGCAGATACGTTAAGAACATGCAAAACATGCAAAGCTTACTTCAAGACAGACGAGCACTTCTTCGAGACCTTTGGCATCACAAGCATGAAGGGAAGTCCTCGGCCAGAAGAACTGTCGAAGGATTGTCCCGATGACGGAGTAATACTCACCCGTAGTCTGGCAAAGGAAATCTTCGGTACAGAAGGTGCGATAGGGAAACGGATAATTTCCGAGAATTTTCATTGGGAAGGAAACAGTAAAATCAGGACACTGACACATCATACCGTAAAAGCCATTGTAAAGGATATAAAGCCTAATTGTAACGAACGCTATAACTACATGGCTTTCTTCCCAGATGTAAAGTTCGGTGGCGATTTTATAAGTATGTATATCCGACTGAAACCTGATATTAAGGCGGATGATTTTATTGAAATGTACAATAATAAAAATAACATATGGATAGAAAAAGAATATAATATGACTCAAGTATACTCCTACGATAACGAGGACAAAGGTGAGATGAATAAAAATACCATCCAATTTTCATTCCTTGCTACACTAGGAGGACTATTCATATTGAATGTGGTAATAGGCACACTGGGCACTTTCTGGCTTCAGATACGCAAACGGACCGGTGACTTCGGAATCATGCGCAGCTTCGGAGCCAAACGTAAGCATATCTTCCTGACTATATGGGGAGAAGGCGTTCTGCTGACCACAGCTGCATGCCTGATAGGTCAGATTCTCTGGTTGCAGATTGCCCTTATAACAGGACTATACCAAGGAGAATTAAATGCTGTATCCGGCCGCGAAACGGATTGGACCATGCAGTTCTGGCCCCATTTCCTGATTGTCTGCAGCGTGCAGTTCCTCTTCATCCTCATCATTGTAACATTAGGAATCATAACTCCCTCAATAATAGCAATGTATAAGAAACCCGTAGATGCTTTACGTTATGAATAAACTGGCAATGGAATGTAGAGTCATTCATCGGATCATAGTTATGATGGTAATTATGATTCTTCACTCTTCACTCTTCACTCTTCACTCATTCGGCCAAGAAAAGATAAGCTTGTCCTTGGACGAATGTATAACGATGGCTCGCAAACAGAGTGTGGATGCTGCAGTAGCATTGGGTAGGTTGAAGTCGGCCTACTGGCAATGGCGCAGCTACAAGGCCGACCTGCTGCCGGAGGTGTCATTCTCAGCCACACTGCCCAGTTACAACAAACGTTACACCAGCTATCAGCAGGCTGACGGTGGAATATCCTATGTGCGTAACGACTATCTGGGTCTGGACGGATCGCTATATGTAAGCCAGAAGATATGGCCTACGGGTGGAACCCTGTCGGTAGAAACATCATTAGATTTCCTGCATCAGTCAGGAACGGGGGGCGGCAACCAGTTTATGTCCATGCCCGTAGCACTGACCCTCTCCCAGCCTATCTTCGGCATCAACCACCTGAAGTGGAACCGCCGCATAGAGCCGTTGCGCTACCGCGAGGCACAGGCCGACTTCCTGACACAGACGGAACAGGTGGCTATGCAGGCCATCAGCCATTACTTTAATCTGCTACTGGCCAAGGAACAAGTGGGCATAGCACGTCAGAACCTGCAGAAGGCCGAGGAACTTTACGAGGTTGCACTGGCCAAGCGCAAGATGGGTTCCATCAGCGAGAATGATGTGCTGCAGTTCAAACTGGACGTGCTGAAAGCCCACAGCGCCCTCACCAGCAGCGAGAGCAATTGCCAGGCCTCTCAGTTTGCACTACGTGCCTTCCTGGATATAGAACAGGATATAGAACCTGAGACACCCGAGAATATCCCTGCCCTGCATCTGCAATACGACGAGGTGCTGAACCATGCCCTTGAGAATAACTCCCATGCTACCACCATGCGTCGCCGCCAGTTAGAGGCCGACTACAGTGTTGCCACTGCAAAGGCTAATCGACGCAGCATCAACCTTTATGCCCAGTTGGGCTATACGGGTATGGCAGACAAGTTGGGCGGTGCTTATCGCGACCTGCTGAGCAAGGAGGTAGTGAGCGTAGGATTCTCCATTCCTATTCTGGACTGGGGCAAGCGGAAAGGACAGCGCAAGATGGCAGAGAGTTACCGTGAAATAGAGATGGCACAGCTGCGCAAAGAGGCACAGGAGTTCAAGCAGGATATCTTTATCCTGACTGAGAAGTTCAACAATCAGGCCGAGCAGTTGCGAATTGCCTGTGAAGCCGACACTATTGCACGCAAACGCTACAACACAAATGTGGAGACCTTCAAGATAGGAAACATCTCTACACTGGATCTCTCAGACGCAACAACAGCTAAGGATCAGGCACGACGCGACCGTATTATTGAACTACACTCATATTGGAGTTACTACTATCAGCTGCGCAGCATTGCACTCTGGGACTTTGAGAAAGGATGTGACATAACAGCGGATATAGAGAAGTTAGTTAAATAGCGATTAGCGGTTAATGGTTAGCGGTTAGCGCAACTATGAATTGTAAATTATGAATTATGAATTGTGAATTATGAATTGTGTTAGACAAGTTTTGTTGATGATAAAGGAGGAGAAACTCTACTCCGCCATGTACATCTGTGGTACGGCATTGGCCATTGCCTTTACGATGCTCATTGCTGAAGTATATTATATAAAGACCGCTAACATAGCGCCAGAGGTGAACCGAAGCAAGACGTACAAACTGGAATTCGTAAGGAACAGGAACGGTAACGATTCTGTACCTTATACTGTTAATATCACACAAGAGATGTACCGCGATGTATTCCAGCAAATGAAGACACCCGAATGCGTAAAGGCTGAAATCTCTACATGGATGTTGGGCGATTGCTATATGAAACTGCCCGATGGGGTACATGACCGCTCTGTGGTAGTCAAACTGACTGAACCTAACTATTTCCGCTTTTATCAGTTTACTTTCACCGAAGGGGCACCCTTTACACAGGACGATTTCGACAATGAAAGGCGTGTGGCAGTTATCACGGAAGAAATCTGTGAACAACTCTTTGGTAAGGGTGGAAAAGGGACAGGGAAAACCGTTTGTGTTGAAAACAGGAATTATCGCATCTGCGGCGTAGTGGAAACACCCAGTATGTTGTCAGAACAATGCTGTGCCGATATCTGGTTCCCCTACTCTGCCGACAGCCTGTTGTTGGATAAAGGCCATGACTACCGCACGGAGAATCACGTACTCTCATTCTGCGTTCCTTCCAACAAACTAAAGGATTTCAAAAAGGAACTGAAAGAAGTGGAAGCCCGTTACAATGCTGCACATAAAGAGAACGATTTGGACTTCCTTGATGATCTTGAATCCTATTATAATATAGTATGGGAGCAGTCAGCTGAGGTGTTCAATACATATTCCAGCGAAAAGAACTGGCAATGGTACATTGTTGTTGCCATATTCATGCTGCTGTTTGTACCTACCCTGAATATGAGTGGTATGGTGGTCAGTCGTATGGAACGCAGGCTGCCAGAGATGGCAATCCGCAAGGCTTTCGGAGCCAAACGGCGTACCTTACTTGGACAGATTGTAATGGAGAATCTGGGATTGACACTCATTGGCGGTTTCATTGGTTTGTGTTTGGCCTGGCTGGTTCTCTACGTATGGCGTAGCTGGGTGTTCTACATCTTCTTCTCGTTTAACAACTGGGACCTTTATGGCCGTGTACCCATCATAGAGGGCGAAATGTTCTTTGCCCCTGCCATCTTCCTCATCACCCTGCTTATCTGCACGCTGCTAAATATATTGGCTGCCACACTACCTGCATGGCTAAGCCTAAGAAAACCTATTGTTGAATCTATGATGACCAAGAAATGAAAACATTAAAAAACATATTCTGCCAAAGTACGTCCCTTTGGCTCTCCCTCGAACTCATTCTTGTTACCATCATCTGCTGGTGGACGTTCGCCCCTGTTTTGGAGAAAGCATACATATACAACCTTCCTTATGGTTACGACCCAAACAGAATGGTCAGGATGGAGGTGGCAAGCACCTTGAACCGGACAGAAAGGATGAACAGAAAAGAGGAACTCTGTGCAGAAGAAGAAATCCTGCTGAAGAAGGTACAGGAGTTAGAAGAAGTGGAGGCCGCATTCCGTTCCGTCTATTCTGCACCGGGTTTTGATTCGGACATATCGTATTTTAAAACAGGAGACAGCACATATACCCGCTTCCCGACTGTATATTTCCAACGTGAATCCCAGATATTCAATACTTACGGTATACAGTCGTTGACGCCCGAAGTTCCTACCAATGAACTAACGAATGACTGCGAGGATGACAAAAGCATTATCATTTCGCGAACGCTGGCAATGGTTGCTTTCGGAAAAACCGATGTGGCAGGAAGAAAGATTAAACTATATAGATCATGGCAGTGGGAATCCAGAGAATACTATATCCGTGCCGTAGTAGAAGACGTACGGCAAGGGAAATGGGATCAATACCATACTAACTGTTATATTTGCTCAACACTTGGTCAGTCACTCACCAACATGCCCATCATAGTCCGCTTACATAAAGGAGTCAGTGTGGAGCAATTCAGAGAGAAATGCGAGCATGAACTGCGACATAGCCTGATGACAGAACATTGTTACATCCGCAAGTTACAAACCGTCAGGGAATATAACGACTTCATGATGGGAAGGAGTAATGGACGTCTCATGGGCCGTAACATACTTATTGCGGCATTCTTCGCCATCAACTTGTCATTCGGTGTATTCGGCACCCTGCTGATGTACATGCGTCAGCGAAAAGAAGAGGCCGGCATCCGACGTGCTTTCGGTGCTACCAAGTGGAGTGTATTCTGGGGCTTTATGCGAGAGGCATGGATACTTACAACCGTCAGTGTACTGATTGGTTGCACCATTTACTTCCAATATCAGATTTCTAACGATGCCTACGAGACAGGCATATATGTAAATCCTGCCGTCCACCATTGGTTCGAGAGTATAGAGACGCACTTCCCCATCGTTTCTCTCTGCGTATACCTTTATATATTAATTGTTGTCCTCCTTGGCACCGCCATCCCTGCCTGGAGAATCAGCAGAAGTAGAATAACAGAAGCACTGCGTGATTAGTTAGCTTAGTAGCTTAGGGCTTAATAGCTTACAGTAGAACCTGTTATTATGAATTAGGAATTAGGAATTAAGATAAGATGAAAGACGATAATCAGACAATGGACAGGCAGATTCCTGTCAGCGTACAAAGAAAACGCAAGTTAAAGAAAGCAGGAATGTGGGCAGGCGGGTTCCTGGCCGTACTGGGTATAGCCACATGGTTAGGATCACAGATGATAACATCGCTGGACCGCAAAACACTCATCATCAGCGAGGTGGACCGTGGTACCATAGATGTCAGCGTCTCGGCAACAGGAACCATTGTACCGGCCTTTGAGGAGGTGATAGTTTCGCCCATCAGCTCTAAGATACTGGAGGTTTATGCCCATAGCGGTGACAGCGTGGACGTAGGAACGCCACTCTTGCGTCTGGATTTGCAGTCGGCAGAGATGGATTATGCCCAGGCTCTGGACGAGCGGGAGATCAAGCATCAGCAGATGGCTCAGCTAAAGGCCAATACCGAGACCCAACTGTCGGACCGCAAGATGCAGATAGAGGTGGAGGAGATGAAACTAGCCGGGTTGGAGGCAGAGCTCAGGAACGAGCTTTATCTGGACAGTTTAGGTTCAGGAACCCGCAACCGTGTGCATCAGGCAGAGACAGCGCTGCGGACAGCTCAACTGCAACTGAACCAGCTGAAGCAACAGTTTGCCAACGAGCAGAAGGTTAAGAAAGCCGAGATGAAGATGCAGCAACTGCAGAATGGCATCTTTGAGAAAGGACTGAATGAGAAACGCAGGACCCTGGACGATGCCAAGATACGCTCGCCACGTCGTGCCACCCTAACATATATCTTTGATGAGATAGGTAGTACCGTAGGTGCCGGACAGAAGATTGCCGTAGTGAGCGACCTGAGTCACTTCAAGGCTCAGTGCGAAATATCCGACAGCCACAGTGAGCGTGTACGTGTGGGAGGTGAGGTTATCATAAAGATTGGCAAGGAACGACTGAAGGGTTCCATCAATACCGTTACACCTCTTAGCCAAAGCGGTGCCATCACCTTTACCGTTGTGCCCGACAATATGAGCCATCCTCGCCTGCGTTCGGGTCGTCCTGCCGAGATCTTTGTCATCACCAGCATCAAGGATGATGTACTGCGCATCCGCAACGGTTCCTTCTACAGCGGTCCCGGCGACTATACCTTATTTGTAATTCAAAATTCAAAATTCAAAATTCAAAATAAAAAGGAGGGAAACCTGCTTGTGCCCCGCGAGGTAAAGCTGGGCGAATGTAACTATGACTACATAGAGGTAATAAGCGGACTGGAACCTGGCGAACAGGTTGTAGTCAATGACATGAGTAAGTATAAGGGGAAGGAGAAGATTAAAGTGAAATAACCCCTCCCCATCCCTCCCGAGGGAGGGGAAGGAGAAGATAAAAATTAAAAGAAAAAAGACAAAAGTGAAAAGGCCGCCCCAAAAGATATCGTAATACCGTTATAACAATATAACGTCATAACGAAAGGCGGCCAACGATAATAACGAAACAATTTTGATTTTCGAATTTTGAACTTTGAATTAAACAAACTATCTTTGTAGCGGTAAAATAAATTTTCTATTCTGAAATGATTCTCGTAGTTGACGACGATAAAAATATACGCCTTTCACTAAAACTCATACTAGAGCGCAATGATTACCAAGTAGCCTTGGCAGAAGAACCTAAGGCTGCCATACAGATTATCCGCAACACGCCAACAGTAGAGCTGGTGTTGATGGATATGAACTACAGCAATTCTACCGACGGTGAGGAGGGACTGACACTGCTGAAGCAGATTAAGGTGTTCCGCCCTAATCTGCCTTGCATACTGATGACGGCATGGGGAACAATCGACCTGGCCGTTCAGGGTATGCGTGCCGGCGCCTTTGACTTCATTACCAAACCATGGGATAATGGCGTGCTGCTAGAGAGAATTGAAACGGCCCGACAGATTCAAAATTCAAAATCCAAATTTCAAAATTCCCCCCTCTCTTTGGGAGAGGGGCTGGGGGTGAGGCTGTTGGGGGTGAGGCTTCCCTCATTGTCTGATATTTACTCTACCGTAGCCCGTGTGGCACCTACCAATGCACCAGTGCTTATCACAGGAGAGAGCGGAACAGGTAAGGAACTGATAGCCGAGGCTATTCACCGCCAGAGCCGCAGAGCCAACGGTCCGTTTGTAAAGGTAAACTTGGGCGGTATATCAACATCGTTGTTCGAGAGCGAGATGTTCGGTCATAAGATGGGCTCTTTTACGGATGCCAAGTCGGACCGCACGGGACGCTTTGAACTGGCAAAGGGCGGTACCATCTTTCTGGACGAGATAGGCGAACTTTCGCTGGCCAGTCAGGTGAAGCTGCTACGTGTACTGCAGGACCAGACCTACGAGGTGCTGGGCGACAGTCAGACCCGCCGGACCGATGTGCGTGTGGTCTGCGCTACCAATGCCGACCTGCGCAAGATGGTGGAGGAACATACCTTCCGCGAGGATCTGTTCTTCCGCATCAACCTGATCAATCTGCATCTGCCTCCCTTGCGGGAACGTAAGGAGGATATCCCCCTGCTGGTGGATTACTTCCTGCAGATGGCCTGCGCAGCGAATAACCTGCCCCTGGTAAAGGCATCTGATGATGCTATTGCCTACCTGCAAGCACTACCCTTCAGCGGTAACATCCGTGAGTTGAAGAACCTGGTAGAGAGGGCATTGCTAATGCACCCCCCTCACCCAGCCTCCCCCGAGGGGGAGGAGTCATTGCTTACTGCAAATGATTTCCGGAATACTGCACCTACATCTCTTTCTCGAAGTCACGATATAGCAATCCCCACGGAGAGCGTGGAGGGCGCTTCCCTGGACTCTATGGAGCGGAAAGCTATTGCAGCCAGCATAGCCAGACACAACGGCAACCTGTCACTGGTAGCCAAGGAGTTAGGCATCAGCCGTGGTGCCCTGTACCGTAAGATAGAGAAGCACGGACTTTAAAGAGTGAAGAGTGAAGAATTTAAGCTAATAAGCTACTAAGCTATTAAGCCACTAAGCTAATAAGCTAATAAGCCACTAACCGCTAAAATAAATTGAAACTTAAGTACTACTTCCTCGTCCTGGCTTTGAGTATAGCCGCCCTGATGGCAGTTACACTATACGCTACGTTCAACAGTCATCCCAGACTGTTCTACATAACGGAGGGGGCTGTCGTGCTGATGGCGCTTTACCTGTGGCTCTTTTACCAGAAGACACTACGACCCTACGACACACTGGTCAGCGGTATTGAACTGGTACGCGACCTGGACCTGACAACCCGACTGGCACCAACGGGCCAGCACGAGGCAGACATCATTGTACGCACCTTCAACGAACTGCTGACACGCCTGCGCACCGAGCATCTGACACTGGAAGAGCAATACACCTTCCTGAGCCTGCTTATCAATGCATCCCCCATGGGCATTGTGCAATGTGATGTAGACGGTAACATAACATCAATGAACCCTGCCGCCAAGCAGATGCTGTCGCCATCCATTGAGGAAGCCCTGCATAAACTGCCCCTCGGACAGGAGACAACGGTGCGCCTGCCTGGTGAGCCTCAGCTCTTCCGCATCAACCACCTCTCCTTCCCCGACCGTGGTTTCCAGCATCCCTTCTACCTGATAGAATCTCTGACGGATGAGGTCCGCAAGGCGGAGAAGGCTGCCTACGAACGTGTTATCCGCATGATAGCACACGAGGTTAACAATAGTGTGGCAGGAATAGTGGGTATCATTCAAAATTCAAAATTTATAATTCAAGATTCTTCCAAGAACGCAAAAGAACGCTTGATGGACCTTTCTGAGTTCGTTACGCGCTTTGCTAATGTAGTGAAGATACCACAGCCGCAGTTGCAGCTTTGCGACCTAAGCGAGGAGGTGGATGCCTGCCGCCCCTTCCTGGAGAGTCTATGCAATACAGCAAGCGTCAGGTTAGAATTCCAACTGACAGATGAAGCGGCACCCGTCCGCCTAGATACCATCCTCTTCCAACAGGTTCTGATTAATATTGTAAAGAATGCTATAGAGAGTATTGGAAGCCCCCTCCCTGCTCCTCCTTTGGGGGAGAGTCCTAGCTCTATTACCATTAGTGTGAAATCTACTCTACCCTCTCAACAGAAAGAGACACTCCCCTCGGGGAGCGGGGAGGGGGCTTCTCTTACCATCACCGATAACGGACGTGGCATTTCGCCGGAGGCTGCCCAGCACCTCTTTACACCTTTCTACTCTACCAAGCCACAGGGACAGGGCATTGGTTTGCTGCTCATACGCGACATACTGACGTCGCATGGCTGCACCTTCAGCCTGCTAACAGACCCTACGGATCATCTGACACGCTTCACCATTAACTTCCCCCGATTATGAGAAGTGCTGCCCTACTCCTTTCCCTGTTGATGGCTCCTGTGCTCTATGCGCAAGAGGTGCAGGTACAGAAGCAACACAGCCTGAAGAAGTGGGGCGTGCCGGCAGGTAACTATAGCGGCATCACACATATACAGGACGACCGCTATGCTTTGATAAGCGATAAGCAGGAAGCGGACGGATGGACGGAAGTGAGCATACGGTTTCTGCCTTCGGGAGAGATAGAGGAAGTGCAGTTCATAGCCCAACACTACAACACGCAGACATTAGGAAAGGCACGTGACAGCGAGGGTATTGTATATGTACCGGGGAAGGGCTTCTATGTATCGGCAGAGAACGACCAGCAGATACTGGAACTCACAGAAGACGGTACAGCAACGGGACACGGCCTTTCTGTTCCCGACTGCTTCAGTACCGCCAATATCTTTCCTAACTACGGCTTTGAGGCATTGGCCTATGACACCCAGCAGGGCATCTTCTGGACAACAACAGAACAGGGACTGCGTACAGACGTTACGGCTCCCAGCACGCCAGAGAACCCACAGCCTACCCTACTGAGGTTGCAATCCTTCAGTGCCGACGGAAAGCCTCTCTGCCAATATGCCTACAAGACAGATGCGCCCATCACAAGACGTACTCCCAGACATTATGCTTTTGGTGTACCTGAGCTGTTGGTGGGGGATGATACCACCCTATTGGTGATGGAACGCGAACTGAACGTTCCTCAGAACTATAATGGTGCCAAGTGCCACATACGTATCTATAGCGTGAATCCACGTTTGGGTGAACCTATAACAAACCTTACCCAACCGTTACAGGATATGGATGAAAAGAAATTCCTTCCTAAAAAGCTGCTCTATGCGTTCAGCACAGGTATCCGCTTTATAGGAAGGAAAAACTTTGCCAATTACGAGGGGATGTGCTTAGGACCATGCTTGGAGGACGGTCGCCAGACCATCCTGCTCATCTCCGATTCTCAGAACCGAGCCGGCAACCCTCTCTATCATCTGAAAGACTATATCAAAGTGATAGTTATTTAAGGGGTTAGCGGTTAGTGGTTAGCGGTTAGTGGTTAGCGAATTTTCGTTTATTGTTTACCGTTTACCAGAAAAGGGTGACATAAGCCTTGTATTATGCACTAAAACGCTACTTTCTTTCCGTTCTGGATATATATTCCCTTGGGCAATTTTGAATTTTGAATTTTGAATTCCGAATTCACCCTACGCCCTGCAAGGTCATACACAGCGGAAGTAGATTCTTCACTCTTCACTCTTAATTCTTCATTTAAAGATGTTGGATCACTAATCTCGATAGAGGTATAGGTAAAGGGTTTGGGAGTCATCGAATAGATGAGAGGTTGCTCGGCAAGGCAGAGCAGATATCTGCCATCGTACTCTGGCGTAAAGGAGAAAGTGAGGTGGTTAGCAATGCTTGTGCCTCCCTTCAGATAAGCACCTGACATAAGGTAATCCATCTGGATGTACTCCTCGGGCCATTCCTCGGAAGAGTTAATCTTATTCCACGCTACCTTTGGATCATCATCACCGATGAAGACAGGCATCAGCAGGAGGGTTCCCTGATATTCTGAGCCGCTGTTACGGATGGTAAGGGTGAGGTCGTTAGGTGTTCCTATCTCGCCTGTTCCGCTAGTGATGGCGCACTTGCTAATCCTCAGGCCAGAGGTAGAAGGTAAAGTTGTAATGGTGCCCGTACCATTCTGGATAACCCAATTATAGTATGCCTTTTCACTGCCCAGATTCTGCCATGAGCCACCCGAGACAGAAGTACATATATAATAAGGATAAATCTTATACACACCATTAGGGAAACCAAGGCCTGACTTGGAAATGGTGAAGTAATAATAGTAATTATATCCTGTCTGAACATCTACCGGATCGGGGTTGATATCGAACTTGTATGAATTTCCGTCAGGGAGGACTGCAACCAAGTCAAACTGGAAGCTGGCACGCGGATAGAAAAGGCTCGAATAGCTGTACGACATAACAACGCGATAATGGTCGCCCATATCAATAACCTGATAGTTGGCATTTTTAGTCAACTCCGGCAAACTGCTGGCATCTATAGTGCCCTCTGTAGGCTGTTGAATGCCAATAACAGCATCTTGGCTCATACAGAAGCCAACACCCGGTTGCATAACGCCGGATACATTCAGGGCATAGGGATTGAGTACGGAGAGTGAGAAATAGTCGTCGTAATAGCCACTCCATCCCCAATTAATATGGAACATGCCGTTGCCGTCGTAACCATCGCAGACAAAGGCATGGCCGCCATCGTCGGACTGGCCGCCATAGACTACAGGGCGGTTATGGGCCAACTCCTGATAGATTATACTCTCCCACTCGCCAATGCCATAGCCCATACGGTTTATATAACGTACGCCCTTGTCGTACCCGAAGTAATTACGCAGGGCCTGAGCCACATATGAGGTGTAGGACAGAGAGATATTGGGACTGTACGACATCTGTACCGACTGTCCGCAATAGAGCATCAGACGGGCAACGGCCATTATATTGTTACGGGTCACGCCTGCTGCGGTACTACCGTCACTGTTGGTCAGTTGGTCACACATATTGGCCCAGTCGAAGGTTATGGGAGTAAGATCAGACATCTCAAAATCCTCTATTAGTCCATTCCCGGTGTCAAGGTTACTTACTGTGTAGCCGTAGCCCGGAATCTCTGTTGACGGTTCCTTGGGCCATTGGTGGTAGTTCATTACCTGAGCCATAGCAGTAGCCACACATCCCGTTACACAGGTCTTGCCGGCATACTGTACAGCCTGACCGTTGTAGCGGGGGCAGAGCATATTGTACAGGGGGTCCTGATCCCAATGCGTAGTCACAAGGGGTTCTATAGCATCCTCGCTGGCACGGGTGCCTTCTTCAGCAGCTGATATCTGAGCATCTCCCAATGCCTCAATGGCCTGACTATAACCCTTCAGCCACCAGCGCATATTATCCGGCATACGGTCCCAGTCCATGCGGGTTGACATGCTATAACCCAACACAGGCATGGCACGCTCGTCGCCACTGGCAATAACATATCCACCACCCTGAATGTCAAAGACATAGAGGTTAGGAATATCCACACTTACAGGATTCATCCTGAGTTGCTGTTTGGCCCTATGGGCACGGTCGGCTACGGGGGTAGACTTCAGATAAGAGGTTGCGCGTTTCAGAGCCTCTTGCTGGCTGATAGGCTGTGCATTGATAACAAGGCAGATAGCCAATAGCATTAGGAGTAGATGTGTTCTCTTCATATTGATATAGAATTTATTGATATCTGCGGACAAAGATACAAATTTTAATGAAAAGTGAAGAATGAAGAGTGAAAATTCATAGTTTAGTTGACAAGTAAACGAGTTGACGAGTTGACAAGTTGTTTGCTAACCGTTAAACACTAACCGCTAACAACTAACAACCAGTAAGGCCGCAGGATAACCCGCGGCCTCACAAGCAATATACACTTATTAGTCAAATGACAATAAACAATCTACCATTCTTCTTCCCAGATATTCTTGCTACTGATAACACCCTTGGTTAGGATCTCGTTCTCTTCTACGATCTCCTCGTCACCCCAAAGCTCCATACTTGTAGCCTGCATTACCACTTTTCGCATCTGTAGCTGAAAGACCATAGTCTCTGGACTTATATATCTTTTCATAAAAATATCTCCTATTATTTAAAACAAAACTTTCTTACTATTCTGGATGTATATCCCATTCTTTAATTTGGAATTTTGATCTTTGAATTTGGAATTCACTTTGCGCCCACTCAAGTCATACATAGCGGTAGCAAATTCTTCACTCTTCACTCTTAATTCTTCATTTAAAGAGGTTTCCTCCTCGCCAAATGGATAGAATTCCTTGACAGCATTACCTGCCACCTGCAGATAGACTTTTCCTGCAGGAATAGTTACGGAATTGCTTACAGGATAGAATCCTACGCCCTTGCTCTTGTTAGCCAGAGCATAGATGCCACTACCGCCTGTAACTGTTCCGTCAGAACCAAGCAGACTATTACCTGTTGCATTGGCAGTAGCGGTGCTACTTACCTTATTATAATATGTACCACCAATGATTACGGCTGTACCTGCAGGGACATCATCAATCTCAGACAGATGCAGATAGTTTCCGTTCAACGATCCAATATAAGCCTGAGCATCACCATTCAGTCCCCAATCATTATCAGCATCATACATTGTTGTGTAACCTGCATCACCAACGTAGAAAACCTGCTCAGAACCGAGGGGAGAAGGATACTCTGAAGAACTAATAAGCTGCTTAAAGCCCATGGTATATGCAACCTTGCCATTTGCAAGGTCTTCCTGGGTCAAACCAGAATCAATACCCTGAGTCTTATTATCAGTAGCAGACAGGTCAATGAGATTTGTTACATCAGCAATATTGTGACGACCTATGTTACCTCCATTATGACCATTCACCGTTCCGATATTCAGGAAATTCTCAATCTTTGACGCTCCCGAAACTCCTAAATAACAACAAAGAGCACCAGCATAGGGAGCCGCATTTTTAGCTGTGATATTGCCCCTATTCACACAGTTACGGATAATGATAGTGGGGGCACCGCCTTCATGTCCACCGATGAAACCGCCTGCGTCCTGATGCTCAGCTATAACCGTTGCTTCGTTGACAACATTCTCGATGGTGATGGTACCGTTAGAATTCTGATAACTACCCGCAAGACCTCCTACACGATTGTTAGCATGTATTGTGCAAGATCTATCGATGATGAGATTCATAACTTGTGTTGTAGCATTACCTTGCAGGAAACCGAAGAAACCAATGTTATTGTCTGAAGGACGATTGATAATCAAATTCCTGATACGATAACCTTGTCCATCAAAAACGCCTTTAAACTTGCTACCGACAGAGGGACCGATCGGGCTGTGCAGGTTCTCGATGTTCTGGAAATCGATATCGTTCATCAGTTTGGCACCGGAATGATTTCCGCCAGATTTTGATACGTATACGCTATACCATTCCACATTACCGGCATTCGTCAGTTCATACATGTCGCCGACAAAAGAGGGTTTCTGGAAATGCGTGATGCCTTCACAGTCATGAATACAAATGCCCATGCCGTTATACTCGTGGTCTAATTGATTGAATGAACCGGGAGCTGTATTATCGAATGTACCGCCATAGGCATAAGTATTGTCGCAGTAAACATTCACATCGTGTCCGTAAACTTGTGCATGGCTGTCATCCAGAACAGGGTATTCGTCTGCGGTGCCTGTCAGGTTCTGGTAACAAACAGTCTTGCCAGCAAAATAATTCAGCAAGGCTGCCACATGTCCGTTGTCAAAGCCATCGGGGATATAGGACAACCCTTTGGTATTATCATTATATATTGTATAACAATTACGATACTGAGTATCGCCACTACCTCCATAACGAGAGAAATGACGGTTTGCATCAAAGCCACTTACCTCGCTGCATGACCAGCAATTTGTGATGGAAGAGTTACTGCCTGTCCAGCCTGCAATCTGAGCACTTTCTCTACCGCCTGTGATTACACCGGTACTGTAGCATTGGTCAATCAGCAGAACGGCAGTACTATTCTCGTCAGTACCGATAATACCCGCAGCATTCTCATTCGTTACAGTAACAGAACCCTCATTTCCCAAACGGGTCAGCTTAACAGTTCCACTACCCTTTGTCGAACCGACAATACCAGCCTTTGCTGCACAACTGATAGAGCATGTCTTATCAAAGACCAAACCTGAGATATCTGCACCTCCTGTAACAAATCCGAAGAACCCCTGTACCATTTGGTCATTGTTGATTGTAAACTTTGAAACAATGTTATCGTTACCCTTAAACACGCCACTATATGGATAGGTAGCGTTACCGATACGGCAAGAAGTTCTGTTGAAGTCCAGATCAGTCAACAACTCGGCATTATATTCAGGATGACCAGTGTTGACTTCGTTCTCGAACCACTTCAATTTGCCATAGTTATCTATCTGGTAATAGTCGCCCTCTTTTGTGGCGGGTTCAAACCCATTACAGAAAGAACAAACACCATCTTCATAATCATGAGGAGGAATAACAGAAGAGTTGGTATTACTGTACGATACATCTCCAGTAGTAACATTGGGACATTGGTATACGGCATTTTGGAATACCTGTGCATGTCCTACACTTGACAGAACAGGGTATGCATCTACGTCACCCGTTAGGTTCTGCCGCCATGTAATTACCGATTGGTCGCCGTTCAACAGATAACAAAGCTCTCCACTGGCGACCTTCTCTTCGGTAATCTGTGTCCCCTGCTGATTGCTTCGTGTATTAAAGATATTCGATACGGTGGCAGAACCACGATACATAGGGTTGTTAGCAGGACTTATACCTGTAACCTCTCCAGTATTCCAACAATTTTCTATCTTATGACCTTTACCTGTATTGCCTCCAATCCATCCTACTAACGCAGCACTTTCTGTTTTACCAGACACAGAACCTCTGTTTCCGCAATTCCTGATAATAATCTTGCTGTTACCATTGCTACTGGTGTTTGCGCCGAATATAGCACCTGCATTCTTTGAGTTTTCCTGATTACCATTGCATGAGATACTTCCAAGATTCATACATGATTCTATGGTAAGGCTAGCTGCTTTATTGTTTATCTGGCTTGCGATACCGGATGCGGCTAGCAAAATTGTAGTGATGTTTCCACTATTCACACACCTGCTAATACTGACAATTGCGTCAGCATTAATCTGAGCAAGAATACCGGCTGCATAATTATTGGACGATACTGAGCCAATGTTAATACTATTGGTGATATTCAGTGTGACAATACCGTTTACCTGTCCAACAAGACCTGCGGCATTATTTGTTATTACAGTAACATCACCTTGATTCTCGCAATTAATTATTTCAATTGTTCGGTCTGATCCTCCTGGAGTATTAATCTGGCCAATCAAACCACCGGCATTACCATTAGTGGTAGAAGTAACCGTTGCCTTATTGATACAGTTCACTATACGAACCGTGCAACCCGCAGTGTTCTCGCTGATTCTACCAATAAGTCCACCAACATAATTTTTATCTGCAGAAACAGAGCAAGATGATTCTATAGTCAAATCCTTAATTTCCACCAAATTGGCACCATTACCGCCACCTAGACGAACGCATCCAAAAAAGCCATAGCCATCACTACCATCAGTTTTAGGACGCGCTGGGTTAATAAGCACCATATTCTTTATGCTATATCCACATCCATCAAATTTTCCAATGAATTTCTGGCCATAGTTACCAATGGGAGTATGAAAGTTGTCTCCTAAACCTTCAAAATCAATATCTGCTGTTAATTTCCCCTTGTAGGTATTATTACCTGCAACGATTTGTGCGCTAAACCATTCCACATTACCTACATTGCCTAACTGATACCATCCGTCAGCGTCTGCGATGGCAGGCTCAAACTTGTCTGTACATCCATCAATGGTACAAATACCATTTTTGTAACTATGGCTGCCCTCATGCTGGGCTAATGCTGTATTAGCAGCAAACCATTGAGCTGTCAGAAAAAACAGAATTAATAATGATCTCTTTTTCATCTTTGGTTAAATTAATTATAGGTTAAAAATGTATCGCTTTTACCATTCTAATACCGCTTTTATGTGTAGGTTTAGTATAATATTTACATTATTTGATGTCGAAATTATACATTTCTGTACTTTTTGATTCTCAGTTTATAGTTAATATATGTTAATTCATGTGATATTTTCACAATAAATCCTACATACATTATAATATATACCAAATAATGAAAAGACAATATGCAGAATTTGATATTGATTATATCTTCTTAACATTAAGAAAGAAAGGAGAATTAATTCTTTTTACAGGAAAATTTGCATATCCTTAATTACTGATGTATCTTTGCAGTAAGGAAATTTCTATTCCAAACTTTGGGATGGCGGTTTCAGAGTTTGGAGTGGCCGTTCCAAACTTTGGAATATACATTCCAGACTTTGAAACAGAAAATTTGTAACAGAGTAAAAAGAATCAAATAACCGAGGAAAATAATATGGGAAGTTATGTACTGAAAAAGATGCCGAACGGAATGGGAAAAGGTGACTGTGCCCTCTACCCTAAACTTATGATATATAATATGTTTGACGATGAGGAGGTTATCAAACGTATTCATGAATACTCACCTGCCTTTAGCGAGGGCGTGATACGTGGCGTACTGGATGCATTGGCTTATACCATGAAGTCTGTGCTGCCTATGGGGCATAGCATGAAGATTGACGGGCTGGGTGTTTTCTCGCTTGCATTGGGTTTTAATGAAGAACCGGAAGCAGGCTATAATGTTGACGACGAAACGGGCGAAGTAAAACAGAAAGAGAAATACCGTCATGTCTGCGCCAAGAACATCAACTTCAAGGTGGATCAAAAACTCATAGACGAGATAAACAGACATACCACTTTCGAGCGGCATGCCTCAACTGTAAGTCAACGAAACGCAAGTGATTCAACATTAGAGCAAAGAAAGAATAAAGCTATCCAATTTATTGAGAAACAAGGCTTTATTATGCTTGACGAATATGCGCAGATTAACCATCTAAGTCGTACCGGCGCCAGCAGAGAACTGAAACTCCTGACCGCTGACCCAACCTCTGGAATAAAGGAAAGAGGAAGAGGATCACATAAAGTGTGGACACTATCAGAATGAAGAATGAAGAGTGAAGAATGAAGAACGCCGAAGGGGTCGCGAGCGGAACGCGAGAACGAAGTGGCAATTTGCTACCGCTGTGTTCGCTAACCGCTAACCACTAACCGCTAACCGCTAAAAAAATATGGAAGACTGGAAAGATAAACTTAGCGCCCTGACGGGTGTTCCTGTGCCAGAAGTCACAGAGAAAGATAGATATGAGGAAGAGGATGATGATCAAATTAAGACACTGCCACCCAAGCAGCAGAAGCTTCGTCTGGCTATGGAGAGAGCCGGCCGGGGTGGTAAGACCGTTACCATCATACGTGGCTTTGTAGGCTCAGAAGATGATATGAACGCCCTCTGCAAACTGCTGAAGCAGAAATGCGGTGTTGGTGGAACAGCCAAGGATGGAGAGATCATAATCCAAGGCGATCATCGCCCTCGCCTACTGGAAATCCTGAAGAGCGAAGGGTACACCCAAAGCAAATAGCCCCCCTTTAAGGGGAATTTTGGTTAGAGGTTAGGGGTTAGAGGTTAGTACAACTATGAACAATGCACTATGAACTATGAATTATGAACTATGAATTATGAACTATGAATTATGAACTATGCACTTTTTTTTGCCTTTTTTCTTAAAAAATGTTTGATTATCAAAACCTTTGTGTATATTTGCAGCGATTAAACCGTAATATTATGAATAATATAATCAACTATTGTGTAGCAAGGAGCAAGGAGCAAGAGATTAGCTCAGACTTCGCCCCAACTCATAGGAATATATACTGAAACACGTGTATAACTATCCTCTTGCCCCTAACCACTTGCCCCTAACCCCTATAAAAAGCCTTGAATAAGAAAACATATTATAGCTAAACCATTATTAACTTAACTAACAAATCACTATTATGAGGAAACAATTACTTTGGACATTCCTAATTGCCCTGATTGGGCTGATAGGAAACAGTATGGGCGTTTGGGCCCAGGAAGTTCCAGAACCTACCGCACAATGGAACTTCAACAATGCGGAAGACCTGATGGCACCCGACAAGGGTAGTCTGAGGATGATTCCTGCTATTTTGGGAGCTAAAAGCATTACGCTTTCTACCCTTAGCGATGCAAAGATTGTGCAGACAGACGGTCCCTCTGCCGAGGAGAAGGCTATACTGGTACCTGCTGCATCTGCCCTGAAGGTAGAACGTGCAGAAGGCGCAGAGGCTTCACAGTCCTACACCATCATGATGGACATCATGGTAACTAATGCCGGACCTTTCGATGGCTTGTTCCAGACAGCCGAGGACAACGGCAACGATGGTGACCTGTTCATCCATGACAGCAAAATCGGTATCGGTTCCTTTACCAGTCCCGGATACTTCGGAAAAATCAATGCAAATACGTGGTATCGCGTGGTTCTTACTTACCGCGACGGTAGTAACATTCTCTATTTAGAGGGCAAGAAGCTTATCTCTTCCGCCCCCGATGCCAATGACCGCTTTAAGATGCAGCCCTTCGGCTTCTATCTGTTCTGCGACGAGGACGGCGAGAAACAGGATACCTACGTTTCACAGGTAGCATTCTGGGAGAAATCGCTTACCGACAGCCAGATAACTGCATTGGGTAGTATCACACCTCCCGTTATAACAGAGATTGCTACTGCCGAGGATTTGGTCAACTTTGCCAGATTCGTAAACGAGGAGAATAGCGAAGCTAATGCTGTTCTGACAGCCGACATCACTCTGACAGAACCTTGGGTGACACCCATTGGTATTGACGGCAAGCCCTATTCTGGTGTATTCAACGGACAGGGTCATAAGATTACAGGCTTCAATGCAACAAGTACAGGTAAGTTCGGACTCTTTGGCGTTACCAGTTCTGCTAATATCAGCAACCTCAGTGTAGATGGTACACTTACTGTAACAACAGGAACAGGATCAGGAATTATTGGATGGTCAACATCCAGTACTATCTCAAATGTACACTCTACCCTTACCATAAATGTTATAGAAGCCGGCACCCACCATGTTGCAGGCGTTGTAGGTTCAGCACAAGGCGGAAACACCATTAGCGGCTGTACCTTTGCAGGCTCAATGGAAGTAGTTACAGGAAACAACGACAACTTTGCAGGCGTTGTATCATACCTTGGAGGCGACCGTGTAGAGTATTGTACCAACTACGGCAGCATCAAATATGCCGACCTGAACTGTGCTGCAGGCGGTATTGCCGGCTACCTCAACAACACGGGCTCTACCATAAAGGGTTGCTTGAACATGGGTTATATATCATGCGATGCATACGAAGGAACTCCCACATTCGGCAGTGCCATCGTAGGTAGGCTGAGGACATTTGATGCAGCAAAACTGACAGGCAACTGCTGGCTTGCAGGTAGCGCCTATGGTGCAGGCAGGAACGATAGCGGAACGGATGCCCTGACAGCCACAAGTTTCACTGACGATCAGTTGGCCACTGGTAAGGTTTGCTACCTGTTGAACGGTGATCAATCAGAAATTGGCTGGTATCAGAATATAGGTAGTGACCAGGGACCTGTGCTGGATGCCACCCACGGACAAGTATATATGGTAGGACGTAAACATTGCAACGGCGATGTCTATGAGGAGTCCACCTATACTAATACACCTACAGAGTTTACTCAGGACGACCACAATATAGTTGACGGATTCTGCGACTATTGCGGACTCTTCTTCGAAGACGGCCTCACACCTAATGCCGACGGCTACTATGAGATTGCCAATGCCAAGCAGCTTACATGGTTTGGCACAAAAGCAAACAAGGGAACTCTTGATGCCAACGCCATACTGACGGCCAATATTGACATGGATGGCGTAACATGGGCTCCCATCGGCAATGAAGCAAAGCCTTATACTGGCACATTTGACGGTAGAGGGTTTGAGATTTCTAACTTTACCCTGACCACAACTGCTAACGATGCAGGTCTGATTGGCGCTGCTGCCAACGGTGCTGTCATCAAGAACTTCACTATACAAGGCAATATTAACAGCACGCACCAGTTTGTCGGTGTTGTCGGCTCAACAAGAGGTGGTACTACTGACATCAGCAACATACACAGTAAACTCAACATCAAGACCACCCAGTCAAGACAAGGCGGTATCCTGGGAAGCAACCAAGGTGGTGGAACAGTAAATATTGATTGTTGTATCTATTCCGGAACCTTTAGTCCAAATGGAGGCAACATTGGCGGCTTTGTTGGACTTGCGCTCAATAGCAGTAGTGCTATAATCAACATCACCAACTGCTTGTTCGAAGGAACAATCGGAGACGGTACGACAGATGGCGATTACGGAGGCATAGTTGGCTACTGTAATTCAGGCAAAGTAACAATCAAGAACTGCCTCTCTGTCGGTAATGTAAACGCTGCAAGTGCCGGTCAGTTCTTCGGTACACTTAACAACAGCAACACCTCCTACGCCGGGAAGAACTATTACCTAAGTGGTGCTACCAAGGGCAAAGGAAGCGGATCAGAGAAGGGAATTATGCCTGAACAAACAGACGAGAACATACTCGCCAACGGCGAGATTACCTGGAAGCTGAACGAAGAGTCATTCATTGATCCCGTTTGGCATCAGATTATCAGTGTGAACACATATCCTGTTCCCTATGGCGACATCTATGGCCTTGTATATCAGACAGACAACGAAGACTACGAGAACGTCGACCCCGATGATCCCTCATCCGTTGCATCCTTCATCAGTTCGTGCATCACCAAAGAGAATGACTTTTTGGAGGAGATTGTAGCATACAAGGGATTACTGGATGCATATAAGACAGAAGTCCAGTCTTGGGAGGATATTACAGAGCTCGACAAGTTCCTTGCTGCCTATAAGGAAGCCAACGAGATTAAGCAAAACATCAAGACATCTGCTGCCAACTATGAAGCCTATGTAAAGACTTGTCAGGATGCAGCCAAGTATATAGAGGACAATAGCTTGGAAGGCGAATGGACTGAGTTCCTTCAGGCTTACCTTGATCCCGATGATGCAATAGAGCCGAACAATGATTATCCCAACGGAAGCTATGCCTTCATCATGGAAAACATGAACCTGGACGATGAAGCCATTGAGGCCGAGATGACCTTTGTGAATCAGATGCTGGAGAATGCCATCGCAGGTGGCATCACATCTGGAACCGAGATAACCCGCCTGCTGGTTAATCCGGACTTCAAAGACGGTTACGAAGGATGGACCGTTGAATTTGAAGGCGGTACTGCAAGCGTAGCCGGCAAAACAGAAATCATGCCTATTGCCGAAGGCTTTAACAACAAGATTTTCAAGGCTTCCCAGACACTCAAGGAAATACCCAACGGTATCTATATGACTACTGTCAACGGTCTGTTCCGTGCCGGTACTGATGTTGCATGTCCGTTCTACGCCGGTCAGTTCTATATGAACAATACCTTCAACTATTTCATGTCTCCAGGCGAGGATTATATCAGCCTAGCCGAAGCCGAGATTGGCGAAAACTGCCTCGGAACAGAAGGCGGCGATGCTGAATATACAATTGAATATAGCGTTGTTGGTTATGTTCCCAATGGAAGGAACGGCTGTTCTGTTGCCTTCAATGCAGGACGTTACCTGAACTTCTGTGCAACCGAGGTTACAGACAGCACGCTGGAAATAGGAATGTGCACCCGAGGAACCGGTCTTGCCAGCGACTGGTTGCCCTTCGGAAACGTTCATGTTTACTATCTGGGTAAGGAAGAAGAGGCCAACGAGAAGCTAACGGATGTACTGAACGGTTTCGTTGCCCGCGCCCAAATCATTATAGACTTTAAGTATGATGAATTTGATAAGTTCAACCAGTATCCCAACGTTTCACAAGCCCTGAAGAACCAGCTTCAGGACCTAGTGGCAGCAGTAGCGATTGCTGATACAGGCAAGAAAAAGTTGGAACTTATCAACAGCTTCTCTGAGCTCTTCAACGAAGTACTTACCACTCGCAAGGCTTACATCGCAATGTTTGACGCATCCATCAAGCTGAGTGATTTCCTTGGCGATATGGATGGTAAAGGTATGATATCTGATGATATTTATAATGAGTGGGACAAGGAGATTGTGTCCGCTCAGGATCATTTTGTCGATGGAGATGTCACAGCCGAAGAGGCTCTTGCCATTGCAGACAAGCTGAACAATGCCGACCTGATAGACATTCCCAAGGTGGATGGCGTATATCAACTGTCTACGGCAAAGCATCTGATTATCTTCGCAGGCGTTGTCAACATGGGTATGAACACATCAGATGCTGTTCTTGCTGATGACATTGACATGACAGATTGCGAATGGAACGAGCCCATCGGATTCTGGGGCGACAAAGGCATTGGCTATAAGGGTCACTTCAACGGCCAAGGTCACACCATCAGCAATCTCACTTGCTCTACAACACAGAACTTCTATGGTCTGTTCGGCGTATTGTCAACCAATGCAATAGTCGAGAACTTCTCCATCTATGGCGAAATGGACAATGCAGCTAATCAGCAGTACATGGGCGTAATTGGTTATGCTCGTGACGAGAACGTAACCATCCGAGACATCCACAGCTATATGGATTTCGCTAACGCAAGAGAGGGTGGCAGACAAGGTGGTATCTTGGGATGTGCTGACAATGGAACAACCAACATCATTCGTTGTACATACTCTGGCACCTTCAATTCAACTGACGCCGGAGGCGGTGGTAACTATGGCGGTATTGTAGGATATGCCAACAATAACGCAGCAGCCGTCCTCAACATTACCAGCTGTCTGTTCGATGGTCAGCTTAACAACACTGCTACAGCACCTGGTAACTGTACATTTGGCGGCATGGTAGGTTATTGTAACTCTGCCACTACTACCATTAAGAACTGTTTGTCTATCGGAACAGTGAATTCTCCCAGAAACGGCCAGTTCTTCGGTGCTCTGAATGGTGGCAACTCCAAGATTTTCAATAGCTATTGTAAAGGCGAGAACATCAACGGTTCTGGTAGTGGAAGAACAGCAACACCACAGGAGGTTACCAAAGTTGATGACAAGACACTTGCAAGCGGCGAGATTTGCTACAAGCTGAATGGTGACCAAACCGTTATTGACTGGTACCAGACCATTGGAGATGATAAGTATCCCGTTCTGGACAATACCCGTAAATTGGTAATTTATGATACGGTTCTTGGCTACCATAATCCAACTCAGGATGAGGAGGACGGAATAAGCGAACCCACCCCAACCCTCTTCGATGGCGAGGGAGCTGTTTACGACCTTAGCGGAAGAAAGATGTTCAATGGTCAATGTTCAATGTTCAATGGATTAAAGAAAGGTATTTATATCATTAATGGAAAAAAGGTTCTCTTCTAATCCATAACAAAAAAGAAAATACTCTCTGACAATAACTTCTGCGTCATGGCTTCTGCAGCTGTGGCGCAGATTTTTTTGCCCCATTGGCTAACGCCAAAGGGAACTAGCGGTCGGAAGTAAAAATAAATCTTCTTTTTATTTTGTATTTCAGTCAGTTTACACTATCTTTGGCCTTTCGTAAGAAAAAAGTATATAAAATATAACTATATGAGAAAACATGGACTTCTGATACTCCTGACCGCCCTGATGGGCATAGCAGGAAACAACATGACGGTGATGGCACAGAGCGCTAAAGACGCCTGCACCAGTATTATGGTAGGCAAGAAAGCATCTGCAGACGGCAGCGTTATCACCAGCCATACCTGCGACTCGTGGTACCGCACCTGGATGAATATGGTTCCTGCACAGGACTATCCACGCGATACCATCATGAGTATCTATGAAGGCACCATGCATACCGAGCATGCCGATGACCGTACAGGCATTAAGGAGAAAGGACAGATTCCACAGGCTAAACATACCTACCGCTACCTGAATACCGCCTACCCTTGCCTGAACGAACATCAGTTGGGTATTGGTGAGACTACCTATGGCGGCAGAGACACCATGGAGAACAAGGCGGGCATGTTCATGATAGAGGAGCTGGCACGCGTAGCCTTGGAACGTTGCACCACAGCACGTGAGGCTATCCGTCTGATGGGCGAACTGATAAAGAAATACGGTTATGGCGACTCAGGCGAGTGTCTGACCATTGCCGACCCCAACGAGGTTTGGATCTTTGAGGTACAGGGCGAAGGTCCTAAGAAAATTGGTGGTGTATGGGCTGCCCAACGTATCCCCGATGATGAGATTGCCGTCAGCGCCAACGTCAGCAGAATCGGCAAGATAGACCTCTCAGACCCCGACCACTTTATGGCCTCTGACAATGTCTTTGAGGTGGCCCGTAAGATGAAACTGTGGGACGGCAAGGAGGATTTCTCTTTTTGGAAGGCATACAGCGGTGGCAACTACTATGACGAGCCCAAGAACTATTCTGTTCGTGAGCTATACATCATGCAGCAGTTGGCACCTTCTAAGGGTTTTACAGCCGATATGGAGGAACTGCCCGTGAGCGTGCGTCCTGATTCACTGGTAAGCGTAGAGCGTGTAGCCAAGTTGCTGGGTTCTTATTACGAGGGAACAGACCAGAGCCTCTCCTGCAAGATAGACAGTCTGGCTGCCAAGTCAGAGGTAAAGGGCAAGGCCATGATTACCAACCCATGGATGAGACCCGATGAGATAACACTCTATGGCAAACTGCTGAACGACTCCACCATGCAGAACATCCGTACCGTCAGTGTATCATGGTGTGCCTATAGTACCATCATTCAGCTGCGTTCCTGGCTTCCCAACGAGGTGGGAGGCGTAGCATGGATCTGTCTGGACAATCCTGGTGAATCACCTCGCTTCCCTATCTTTGCAGGAAACACTACCCTGCCCATGATGCTGAACATCTGCAGTCAGCACCGCCTGCGTGACGATGCAGCACTTTGGCATTACCGTCAGGCCAACCGCCTGGCTACCGTCAGATGGGCCAACAGTCGTAAGGACATAGAGAACGGACAGCAATACTTCCTGGATAAAGGCAAACGTGAACTGCCCTTTGTAGAGCAGACATGGCAGTCACTTACCAACGAGGATGAGAAAAATACCTTCCTGGACGGATACACACGTGACTTCTTCGGTGCCACCGTCACCCGCTGGGATGAGCTGTACCGCAAGTTCACCCGCCAGTTGTGGGTAGGATTCTAACCCAATGTCTGCATATCCGTCTTAACCCATCACCACGTCCAGCACCATCATCAGAACAAAACCGATGGCAAAGCCTATGGTGCTGAGGTTAGAATGCTGACCACTGGAGGCCTCTGGGATAAGTTCCTCTACTACCACATAGAACATGGCGCCTGCAGCAAAGGCCAGCATATAAGGCAGTACGGGCAATAGCTGTGAGGCCAGCAACAAGACGGCAACAGCTCCTATAGGCTCTACGGCGCCACTCAGGGAGCCAATCAGGAAGGACTTCCACTTGGAGTTTCCTGCTGCCCTCATGGGCATGGAGATAATGGCACCCTCCGGCACATTCTGGATGGCAATACCCAATGCCACAGCAAGAGCACTGGCCAGAGAGATATTAGAGAGTGTGCTTTCTGCTCCGGCAAACACTACACCTACGGCCATACCCTCAGGCAAGTTATGGATGGTAACTGCCAGGGCAAGCATAGCTGTCCTGGACAGATGAGACTTCACACCTTCCGGCTTATCAGTACCGATATGCAGGTGAGGCGTCAGTTCGTCTATCAATAATAGGAAGCCTATTCCCAACAGGAAACCTATGGCTGCAGGCAGAACAGTTGAGAATTGAGAATTGAAAATTGAGAATTGAGAATTGGAGGGGGGCGCCATCTCCATTGCAGGAATCAGCAGCGACCATACTGATGCTGCCACCATAACACCCGAAGCAAAGCCCAACAGCGATTTCTGCAATCGGACAGACATCTCACCTCGCATAAAAAACACAAAGGCAGAGCCAAGCATCGTACCCAGCAATGGTATCAGAAGACCTATTATCAGTGTTGCCATATCTTGTAACTATCTCGGCTGCAAAGATACAAAATAATATTTATTCCGGCACATAAATAATCTCACCATTATCCAACTCGTATGCTACGCCCACACGTTTACCCTTTGTGCCATCGGCTTGCGACTGATCTTCACTGGGTGTATAACGGTTTATCTTCTGACCTTCCTTGGTGATAATCTCCATGTTATCCTTGCCAGGGTTCTTAACCATAGTGAAGTCCTCCTGCGAGAACATCTCCGTCATGTTGTAACGGGTAACAAGTGCCACCATAAGGGCTACGGCAAACACCATAGCCACATCAAAGAGGTTACTTACAACAGACATAGGATCGTCATCTTCGACCGTACTGAGCAGAGAATTATTCTTTCTTTTCAACATGGCATTTGTTATTTTTCAGTCAATAAGTCGGCCAAGAACTGCAGGTTTAAACGGTCATGCTGATACCAACGTGACTTCACTTGTCCTGTGATAAAGCCAATGGCTGCAGCAAAGAGTCCCACAACGGTAGTAGCAAACGCCACCTGCATATTGTAAGCCATGGAGGCAATGTCCCCCGTTGACAACCCAACCAGTGCAGGACCCATAGGGATAAGTGTTCCCATCAATCCGAGCATTGGGCCCATTTTGGCAAGTGTCTTGCTTGTGGCAAGGTCGGCAGCTGCTGCTATCTCGAAGTCAGAAAGCAATTTCTGCAAATGAGCCTCGCTATCCCTATGTTCCAGCATACGCTGGATATAATAGACTACGAGTGACTTCTGTGCCTTTGGCAAACGGTCTTCTAACGTAGCAACGGACTCCTTGCCGAGAGTGTCAAACTCTTGCTTCAACTTGGCTTCGGTCCTGCGAACCGAGAGGTATTGTCCGAAGAAACCACCTATTAGCAACAAGGCACGACTAAAGAGAATAATAAGAAGGACAATGACAGGTACAAGCAGACCTGTGGAAATCCAATAAAGAATATCAGAAATATAATGCATATCTTATGATTTTAATTTGTTTTGTTTAAAACGATAAATAGTGAATCCAATGATGCCTCCCAATAACATCAGACTAATCATTCCACCAAGAGCACTCCAGTTTACTTCCGATATACCAGCCACAGCCGTTCGACCGTTTACCGTAGCAATAATGCCCAGTATAGCTATGAGCGCATTGGAGAGAAAGAACACTTCCAGGCGCAATTCCTTCTCAGGTATGAGCCACCTGATACCCCATGTAAGGGATGGAATGGCAAGCAAAACCACAACAGCCAGTCCGTAGGCAATGGTGGTGAAAGCAACACCCGTCAGCCAGAACATGCACATGGTTTCAAGATGGAAAAGGACAGGAAAGATGAGCAGGCCAGGAAACCAACGCAACAGCTTGTAAACAAGCAATGTGCGTTGGCTTACCTTACCCGTATTCATCAGATGGACAGCCATGATGCAGTATGACATTTGCGCAATGACCTCTATGCTTAGTAACACAGCTGTGTCAAGCATAAGAGCAGGATTGTTCAGCCAGTCCTGCAATTGCGACTTGCTCTGTAGAATAGTCCACTGCCATGTAAAGGCTATAAACAGAGCACATACCACAGAGATGGCGACAACCATCCATACCTTGCGATAGGTCTGCTTCAGCACGAAGTTGAAACATACCAATAGAATCATGACAAAAACAACAGTCTCCATCAGCAATCAGTTTTACCAGAGTCATCACAGTTCGAGGACTGACGGCGACGACGGATGAGCAGGACAATAAGTACAATGAAGACAATGACAATGAATGCCACAACCAGATTGCTTACCAAAGTGGTTGTCTCTTTTGTATCGTTCAGTTCCTCCTTCTTCAATACCTTTCCATCCTTGTCGCTCACTTTCTCCTCTCGAACCTCACTGATTTGTTTCTTATACGCTTGGGCAGAAGCGGCATCCACCTTATTAGCGATATAGTTCTGCAGCTTCTGGTTGTCGCTCACCATCTGCGAACCACTGGCACCATATTTATTCACCAACTCTGTGTGCAACTTCGCCACATCCTTCAGTTGAGAATCAGAAGCCTTCCAGTAGCCTTTGCGAGCCGACTCCATCATCACGGCCGTCATCTCCTGCAGGGCTGCAGGGTTCTTGTCCTCGAAGAACTGACGGGTATTCAGATTGAACTGATCCTTTACATAAGTGTCATAGATGCCGTCCCACATTTCGTTGTCAATGGCTTCAGGTTTCATCACATTCCAACCGAAAGTATTCTGAACCAGTTCTGCAAAGACATTTGCATCGCTGGCACCTCCCTGCATTTTCTCCTTGATATAAGTGGGATTGAAGAGCGTAGTGCGACTTTCCACACCTATTGCCTCCTTCACCTCCTGCATTTTTACATGATTGCGATTACGATAATCAGAAAGGTATGCATCCGGCTCTTTGCCTGTAATGTTGCGTGCAGCCATGTTCATGCCTCCCATGAACTCATACACATGGTCAAGTGACAATGCTCCCCACGTATTTGACTGACGTGGCTGAATAACAACGTCTGTATTGGCCAGGGCTGCCTCGAAGGCATACTGGTGCATGTCTTCCCACTGGTCTTCCCTGCCATAGAAAGCACCCATGTTGTTCAGATAAACCTCTGCCAGTTCCTTCTCATCCTCCCAGCGGTCGCTTGCCATAGTCATACCCTGAATACCTGTTCCGTAGTTGCCGTTCACACCGCCAAATACACGGTAGGTACTTACTTCTCTGGCTTCCTTGGGCGAGAGGCCTTTGTCTACCAGCATACGCTCAGCCTCCTTTACACCTTCAGCCACCCAGTTGGGATATACATCATCTTTGGCTTGGGAAGCCATCTCTACGGCACGGGTGATGAGGAATAGGCGTGAGGCTGCCAAGTCACGCAATTGTCCGGAAGTCTGCACTACCACGTCAATACGGGAACGACCTAATTCCTTTGAGGGGATGAGACGGATATCTGTAACTCTTCCGAATGCATCACGAATGGGTTCTATACCCAGCATATACAGACATTGGGCAATAGTAGCGCCACCCGTCTCAATGAACTCGCTCGACCATAATGTGTAACTGACCTTACGGGGGATACTATCATGGTGACGTTCACGATAGAGACGTATGGTATTTTCAGCCAGTTCCTTTCCCTTTTCCCAAGCCTGTTCCGTAGGACATGTTTCAGTATTAACGCCATAGAGGTTTCTTCCTGTTGGCACTGCATTAGGATTACTGATGACATCCCCACCGGATGACGGTGCTGTATAACCTCCTGCCAAAGCATTCAGCATGCTCTGGATTTCAATGGCAGGTGATGTAAGCAGGGCTGACTTATAGTTGTTGACATTACGGATGGTACGCTCTACTTCCAAGACAGCCTGAGAGAATCCCTTGTCCTCCTTGGTTAACATGGCAGCTTCTGCCACCTTGTCCATAATAGCTTGCATAGCCGGTGACATGCTAGCCATCTTACGATTAGCATGGGCATCAGATGCACCTCCGTTTTTCCCTTTCATCATACCCTCCTTCATCTTCTTCAGTTGTTCAGGAGAGGCGCCCATCATCTTAGCAATGGCGAGGGCTTTCTTGGGATCCATACCCTGCCCCATCTTACGCATCTTGGCCATATCCTTACCAGAAGGACTAGCCTTCTGCTTAGCCTGCTGTTTCGACGGCATTTTCTGCTTTGCGCCAGCTACCTCGTTGGCCATGCTCTGCATCATACCCATCATCTGCTGTGGAGCAGAAAGGACAGAATCTATATGATGAGCACGTCTTAGGTCAGCCTGGCTTATATGGGCTATCTGGCATATCTCAGCCTCAGTCACATCATCCTGACGGTTCAAGAGTCTGCTCACCAAAGCTTTGGCAGGATTAAGGTAGCGAGCCGTAAAGAGTGTCTGGTGTTTTTCCACATCAAATGCTGCACGCTTCTGCATTTTGTCTAGTGCAAGAAGGCTGTAGGCAATAGGTTCTGTTGCCATAGCGTAAACGGAGGAGTTGATACGTTCCATCTCGTAGGGAACACCCAGCGTATAGAATTTGCCTGTAATCTTCTCGTTCATCAGTTCCTCTGCAAAAGCCTCTATACGTGCAATCTCAGCATCGGTATAGGGCTTGTTCTTGATAGAATCAAGATGCAGTTCACGATGGATGCCCATATCCATTGTGATTGCCTTAACCGCAAGAGAAGCCTTTTCGTTAGGAGCTTTGTTATAGGTCTCTATGGCATTGCTTAACTTGCTGTAAAGCGTGCGCAGGTTACTCTCCATAAACGGAGGGGTGAGATAAGACACCAGCGAGGCATAGGTACGACGTTTGGCAATCATACCCTCGCCCACATTGCCTATCGTATAGAGATAGAAGTGAGGCAATGCGCCAACAAGCCGGTCGCTCCAGCAATCTTGCGAGAGTGCCACCTGCTTGCCTGGTGTGTATTCCAGTGAGCCATGTGTTCCGAAATGGATGAGCGCATCAGCCTTGAACCCTTGCTGAATCCACAGATACTGGGCTATGTAGGGATATGGCGGTGCACTTTCCGTTCCATGTACCATCTTGAAAGAATCGCTGCCCGTGCCAGCAGGCATCTGTGGCATCAGTACAATATTCCCCAAATGAATAACCGGCAAGCCAAGCGTTTCTTTATCTTTTGCCAAATAACTGCCAGGATAATTGTCATTTATGCGATGCATCTCATCCTTCATTTTCTTGGTAAAGAGTTTGTTTGTCCAGGCTTCGAAGTCGTTCTTGCTGACAAGTTGAGGTCTTCCCTCATTGAGGAATTTTGCCTGTGCTCCCTCGGCATAAGTACCGAACACACTACCCGATTGCTGAATCAGTTCAGAGAGTGCTTCGGGTGATGCAGGAAGTCCTTTCACATTATAGCCCTCCTCACGCATCTTTACCAATAGGTTATAAAGCGAGGGTACCACTTCCAGTCCTGAGGCAGTCATAGCATTGGAACCCGGACCTTTGAAATAGACAATAGCTACTTTCTTGTCCTTGTTGGCAATGCTCTTCAGATGTATATGTTTATTGATGGCTTCCACAAATGTCTCCAGTCGTTCTGGTATGGTATAGGCTTCAGGCAATCCGTCCTTACCTTTGCGAATGGCAAAGAGAACAAACGGGCGTATCATACCGTCTATTTCAGGAGTAATGATACTCTGTGAGAGGAAACCACCCTGCATACCTTGCTTATCAGCCTCCCAATCGGCAGTCATACGGTTTACATTGACTGTAGAGAACAATGGTATATTCTGCTGCTTCAGGTAATCCACCACATAATCGCCCATGCGTCCGTGCGCCATATTTACAACAGCAGAGGGATTGATGCTGTCAATGGCATGGGTTCTGATAAGGGTTGCCATACTGCGTGTAGCATAGACAACATTACCCGTTTCCTCCAGACGCTTGATAAGATCTGTGGCATCACCCATCATTCCTGTAATCACAATACGAGGCACGCCCTCTTTCATCAGACCGTTCTTGCTCAGATATTGGTTATACTCCCTGATGTTTGAGAACTGGTTTTCCTCTTCCTCTTGGTTATTAACATTGGGATGGTAGAGTAATGACGTAGAACGTTCCTCTACAGGTTCCACATTGTTCAGGAAGAATAGTTTTCCGTCCACCTCGTTACGCAGATAGTTGAGGAAATTCCTATAGTTCTTCCTACCGCCTGCCGAGAGGTATTGTTTCAGAGAGTCAGCATCCCACTCATCCACGCTCGTGATATTGTTGGCTGGATTGGTGGCAGCAGTAGTCAGCACTTTCAGTCCCTTCTCTGCAAGATGCTGTATTTGGGCCCGTTGTTCCTCTGTGATGCGAAGTCCCATACCATTGATGAGTACTACGTCATAGTCGTCCCAATTGTCTATATCATCAATCTGTGCTTCATGCAGACGGATGAAACTATTATCATTAGCCTTTGATATCTCTCCCAGGGTGATAACCTGATAGTTAACAAAGCCCACATCGGTACGACTACACAGGGAACGCCAGAATGTTGTAATGGCTACAATGAGTATCATAGCCATGCAACCAAGAAATATATGCTTCTTTTTAAACTTAAAAGTCTTCATAATGACATGTTAAAAGAATTTGTCTATATCAATAGAGAGTCCCGCTGTGAATGTTGTTCCCAGGGTGACTGGTGAATTGGCATAGTACTTCTTTGGTTTATAATTGAAAAGGTTATCTACGGCACAGTTTACGGTAATGCCTTTGATCAGTCGTTGCGAAAGGTTAAGCTTCCAGATGGAATAGCCATCATAGTGGGTTTGGGTCATGTCCTCCAAAGTGCTGGATGTATATTCTGTTACGTCAACGGCAGACAGGTAGCGTCCAGACAATGCCACATAGAGTCCGTACTTGTTCGTAAAGTCATGATTGTAGTCAATACGCCACGTCAGGGAGTGAGGACGAGCTGCCGTAAGGTCGGGCTTCCCTTTTTCAACAATGTTCTTGACAAAGGCGTAAGACACCTTTGTACCCAGACCGCAAGCATGGTGCAACTGGGCATTGAGGTCTGCACCGGCTATCTGCTGTTTGGCTATGTTGGTGTACATCTGTCCGTAAGCTCCGTCGCGTTGAACAGTAGCAGTGGTAATGTAATTATTGAAGAAATTATAGTAACCTGTGGCTGTTGTGCAATATCTAAGGTTCTCTCCAATAGTGCCGTGATGCTCCCACGTCAGGGAGAAGTTATGATTAGTCTCACACTTCAGGTCAGGATTACCGTATATCATGAAGATACCTCCCATAAAGAAGTCCATATACAGTTCCTTAAGCGATGGAGCACGGAAACCTGATGCATAGGATACACGTAAGCTGTGATGGGCAGACTTCCACATACCTGCCAACTTCCAGGTAGGCATTCCCTTTGCAGAGGCAGAAAAGTAGTCATAGCGAACGCCACCTATGAATTCCCACTGACTGGTTGGCTCATAATCCCATTGCACAAAGGCATCATAACTGTTCTGCGAACGGTTATTATCATCAGTGGCAAACTGGTAGGTCATCAGGAAATCATTCATATAGTCGGCACCAGCCGTTAACTGTGACTGCAACGAGGGCATGCGCAGATTATAGAGCGCACGGCCAATATGCTGACGATTAGAATAGTCGCGTATATCCTTGTGGGTGAGCATGTTCAGATCAGACTTGTCGTACTGGTCAAAGCTGTAGGCAACCTCTAAATTCTGCAGAGAGTTTATCTTCCAGTTGGCCTTCAACCCGTCATTGAAGTCACGATAGCGTTCATGGCTGACCGAGCCTGATTCTCTCTCACGGAAAAAGAAACCGGCACGTCCTGTCAGTTTCAGAGCGTCCGTCACCTGCCAGATGAGACGTTCCTTTACATTGTGCGATTTACCACCGTAGGTTGGCAACGAAGAGCCTTCTCCCAAGTCCAGTTTATCTGCCTTCGTCGTCTGGAAGGTGGTCAGGGAGTTCACTTTACCGACATTGAAATCAGCACAGGCACTATGCCTCCATTCTTTTGTAGCGCCTTCATATCGCGTATTCACGTTGGCAGCCCAGTTAGAAGAAGGGTCCTTGGTGATAATGTTGATAACTCCACCCATGGCAGAAGAGCCATAGAGTGTAGAGGATGCGCCCTTCACAATCTCAATACGTTTGATACTGGCAAGGTTCAGCCTTGAGAAATCTATATTGTCCATTGACTCACCGGCCATACGTTCACCGTCAACAAGGAAAAGTATGTTGTTACCGTCATATCCGCCCATGTTCAGTACCTGCTGTCCCATAGAATAGGTGAATTCCAAACCAGGGAGCTCCTGCTGAAGCATATCCTTCACATTGGTGGCGTCAGCCTTTTTGATGTCTTCAGCAGTTATTACTCGTGTTACCACAGGAATGTCCTTCAGGGCCTTTGGTGTGCGTGTAGCCGTTACAACAACGGTTTCCAGATCCAACGGGTCATCGCCCAACATGGCAGAGTCTGTTGGCTCTCCATCAGCATACATGGTACTGCATGTGCACACACCAATTATAAATAATATGTATATCTTCTTCAACACTTCAGTTCTTCAGTCTTTAATTCTTATTAAATATGGGGTATTTGTAGTTGACAGTCATCCAGCCCTTAATCTGGTAGCTGTCTGTGCTCATGAAATTGGCAAGCTGAATAGCAGCGTAAGTGCCGTCTTTCAGTCGAAGCAGCATAACGTTGTCATGCATGGTGTAGGATGGAGGCATACTGCTGGTATCAACTTCCACCCACTTGCCCAATTCTTTGTTCTTGTGTCCTGGGGCATACGTCAGATAGCCCTCCATCATATGAGACATATCAACGGTGATACACTGCTCACTCTCTTCATCCTCTACCCACTCACCTTCTTCTGGGAATCCTGCTTCCTCCAACTCCTTTATAGAATGGTAAGGCGTCATCTTTACAGCACCTCCATTACATTTTACGTCGTACCTGTGCTGTGCAATATCCCACTCTGCAGGCACACCGGCTTCCGATAAATCCTCAAGGCTGATGACAGATGTGGTGATGGTAGGAGTCTGAGTATGTAGATTGATGTATACCCACTGGGCATAATCTGTGGCATCAATATAATACTGCCCTTCCTGCTTCTCCACTACAGGGTCATCATAGACACCCTCCAGCATATCACAAGAAGGGAACAGCCCCGTGAACAAGGCTGCTCCCATCAAGATTACGTATTTATGTGTGTTCATCACTCTATTCTTCAGACTTGGTATCCTGGACGTTTGCGTTAGCTGCTTCAAATACCTCGTTAAAGTCTGCTGCATTAAAGTAAACGGTAGTACCGCCCATCACTGCAGGAACCGTGAAAGTAGCAACAAGGGTCTTGCCTGTAATGGTACCTTCAAAATTGGCAACATACTCATTAGAACCGCCTTGCATACTAGGCATAAGGGTCTTGCCTTCGCCTGTTAGAGTATAAGAACCGTCTTCTGCCTTGGCAACGGTCATATCCTCGAAAGTAAATTCTCCCCATGTGCCGGATGTATAGCTGAGTGAGACGGCAGTGAGTGCCTCGTTGGCCTTAATGCTCACCTTCTCATCCTTGGTTGGCTGGTAGTGCTGGAAATATCTGCAATCAGCGTATGTGCCGCCTGTATAGCTGCCCTCAACGGCTGCAGCTGTAGGAATCTGACCTGCAGTAACATTCAGCACTGTACCACCCATTACAGAAGGAATGCTGATGGTAAAGGTCTGAGTATCTTTGGTGATTGCGCCTGTGACGGTAGCCTCATAATCCTTTTTGCCACCGTGGCCTTCCATACTGATGGTACCTATACCAATCACGTTATAACTGCCATCTGCATTCTGTTTGAACTCGCTGACAGCAAAAGCGCCGTCTCCCCATGTGTCAGAATGGAAGGAAAGCTGATTCTGGTTGACTGTAAGTGTCTCATTTGCATCATACATGCTGCCGTAGCCGAATACTACTTTGCTCCATGTACTGTAGGTTTTCTCTTCAAATTTGATACCTATTTCTTCGTTGTCATTCGAGCAAGAAGTGAATACAGAAACCAGCATGAATGCTGTTACCACTGAAAATAGAATCTTTTTCATCTTTTTACCTTAAATAAAATAATGTATAAATATGTATAAATTGTGTCTTTTTCCTATGTCTTTCCGGAGTGCAAAGTTATGGCTATTATGCCATGCACACAATACCCTAAAATCAGTAAAAAAATCTCTTCTTTTCTTTGTTAAAAAGCATCATATACCTAATCTCCATCAGTCCGTACCCAACGGAAGGTATTCTGATGCTCTAACAAGAAAAGAAGAGACAAAAATGCGTTATCCCTTTATACCTATTACAGTAGCGTATGACGGATTCTTCCTATAGAACACGGTCTTAACAAAGCCTGCATCCTCCAGTATTTCTTTCAGCTGTTCTGGCGAATAGGCATTCATGCCTTCCACCAGATCCACCCACTTGGAATGTTCGTCGGCAACTTCTACCATAATGACAAACCGACCACCTGGCTTCAGCACCCTGCGTACCTCCTGCAGGCAGTTAGGAAGATTGGGCCAGAAATAGACAGTCTCTACTGCCGTCACAAGGTCGAACTTCCAGTCCTCGTAGGGCAGTTTCTCTGCCGTGCCTTGGGTAACAAACACCTGCTTGTCTAACACGTCAGCATTTACCTTACGGGCTTTGGCAACACTCTCCTCAGAGATGTCAATGCCATATACCATGCCGCCCCTGCTTCTTTTCAGCAGCCTTCTGAGGGTGGCACCACCACCGCAACCAATGTCCAGCATAGTCCAGCCATCCTTGATTTCAACCAGACTCAGTCCCCAATTGGTAAGGGGTGCATGGCACAGATTCATAAACTTGAGCATAGCTCGCCCCATCCTACCCTTAGGATGAGCACAATTCGTAAATATTTTTTTTAATAGTCCCATGATTATTCTCTCCTTATTTTGATTTACTGAAGTTCATTAAGTGAAAGAGGAAGTTAAAATGGAAGTTAATTTGCGAAGCTATGGAAGAAGCAGGGGTTGCCTGATACCTGGATCACGGGGCCCTGTGTCTCCTTGGTTGCAGGATTATAGGTATAGAAACCGTTTGCCTTCTTGTTGGCACTGCCAAAGACTATCAGGTTCTTGTGGCTGGCAACAGACATCACCTGTGGGTTGCTTATCTCCAACCCTTCTATCACGTTCATTGACTTCTCCTTCAGGTCTATGACGACGGGGATATTGGTCATACTCAGGTAAGGATTTGTCAATGCATCAGGGTCCAGACCGTAGGAATTGGCATAGGCATATACCTTGCCGT